>Ga0255413_1017_pt1 | contig 12937 bp, 13 predicted proteins | sample ANMaggSeSYBR01K5_FD_182651 | JGI IMG/M metagenome (GOLD analysis project Ga0255413, IMG submission 182651) | Sediment cell enrichment communities from methane seep in Santa Monica Basin, California, United Staets - ANME aggregate JGI... | ecosystem: Environmental > Aquatic > Marine > Cold seeps >... | reverse complement strand
ATTTCGCGTTTAATCACTTTCTCATTTCCACGCACCATGGTTGTAATGCGATTAAGTCCACCACAAAAGATTTTTGATGTTAAATTTGCGGCAGTTTTTAGATCGGGGTAGGTATTTCGGTCATGCCAATTGAAAATATCCAAAGGGTAATCAGAAACAGAATCAAAATAAATATTCTTTCCATGAATATGTAGGATATTAACCCAGAAATCTTGGAAATTTGGAAAAAGCATTTCATCAAACGACTTTCCAAACTCAATAAATTCTTCTTTTGATAAAAGATCTGATGATGCATGTTGCACAGCAAAGAAAATTCCATCAATGTTCAATTTTGCACATGCCTGAAGAAATCGATTAATTGATTTAGTAATGGTTTCCAACCCGACTTTTACTGATTTTGGATCATTTCTAATTGCATTAATCAGACGATCCTTACCTAAAAGATTTTTTAGTTGTGCTAATGGACTGAAAACTGTTTGAATTAAAGGTGTATGTGGATAGTAATAATCAGATAATATAGAAAGAGTCTTTAATTGGTTACCTAAAAAACCTTTTTGCGGGTCAAGGATTGGTAAATCGCGAATGTCAGAAGAGGTTTTAACATGAGAGGGTTTATAATCACGGGTTCCTTCAATATTCCCAATCCATTCATCTTGTATTTTCCAATCCTTTAAACAAAAGGATGATGATGGGGAGACCTTTATGATATCCATCCCGAATGTGTCTTGAAAATGTATAGTAGCTGCCGCAAGCCGATTAGGATCCTGGTCATCCACTGGGAAATGGCGCCAAAAGGCAGCGGGGATTTGATCAACTTCACTGCCGGATAAAAGGGTTTCAATTCTTTGGCGATGGGAAACATTCATGAGAAGTTCCTTTACGAGATATCATTATATGTCCAAAAGCGATTTGCAAGATAATTCCATGATAAAACAATGATAATTACAAATGCTAATGAAATATTCTTTCCAACTACTTCAGCAGATAATAGAATATTTTCACTTAACATTCCCTCAGTAATATTTATACATGGTTGTTCGATAAATTTATAAAGTTTGGTTCTAATTAATAATCCTGCAAGACTCACTGATGAAAATTTTATGAGTTGAGTAGCGATGGGGTGAATTTTAGATTCAGGGTAGGTCCAATTGCGGTTCCAATAATAATTATTAATAACTGCAATAATGAATGAAATAGTGCTGGCATATATAGAACTTAATCGCATGTATAAAAGAAGGTTGAAAATTCCAAAATCAATGATTGTGCCGCTGATTCCCACAATAGAAAATTTTATAAATCGCTCTTTTTCTATTTTTGATATAGACATAAAAACTATAGCTTTAATTTCTCTTTGAAAAAGGGGATCGTCTTATCCAAACCTTTATTGAGGGATGTTTTTGGATTCCAATCAAAAACATTTTTTACGCGCGAAATATCAGGTTTGCGGCGAAGAGGGTCATCGCCGGCAACATTGCCTTTGAGAAAGGATAATTCTGCTTTATTAGACAATTTGAAATTAATTAATTCAGCAAGTTTGAGAATGGTTATTTCATTTGGATTTCCAATGTTGAATGGTTGATGTTTGTCAGAGAATAGTAATTTAATGATACCTTCAACCAGATCATCAACATAGCAAAAACTTCGTGTTTGAGATCCATCACCATATACGGTGAGATTCTCTTTACGTAGAGCTTGTTGAACAAAATTAGGAATCACTCTACCATCGTCAAGCCGCATACGGGGTCCGTATGTGTTAAAAATCCTTACGATACCGGTGTTTATTTTGTGATATCGATGGTAAGCCATAGTTAATGCCTCAGCGAAGCGTTTTGCCTCATCATATACAGATCTCTGTCCTATCGGATCCACATGTCCCCAATAATTTTCACTTTGCGGATGTACTTGAGGGTTTCCATAGATCTCACTCGTTGATGCAAGGATATATCTAGCGTTATTATCTCTTGCTAATCCTAAAGTATTATGGGTTCCAAGTGCCCCAGCTTTCATAGTCTGAATCGGTAAATTAGGGAATCCTAAGGGTGAATTTGGATTTGGACTTGCGGGGGATGCAAAATGCAGGACGGCATCAACTTTACCGGGAACAAAAATGAAATTGGCGACGTCATGCCTGATAAAAGAAAATAATGGATTTCCAGATAAATGAGCTAGATTCTGTATATTTCCAGTGATGAAATTATCCATCCCGATAACCTCATGCCCCATTTTTATCAGCCGATCACAAAGATGAGAACCAAGAAAACCAGCTGCACCTGTAATAAGAATTCGCATAGAATAAGTTTTTATCGATAGAGTATAATCACTAAAAATTACATAAAAATAAATTATAGCATGAAGGAATTGTCAGAAATAAAAAGCAAATATACACTAGCTGCAATGATCGAGGTGCTGCTATTCGTAGCAGTTATGCCAATATCAGTTTCTCAATTTGCGGCATCACTCAACGAATCTGTAAAATCTGTTGAAATGTCTTTACATGAATTAGATGAGCACTATCGGAAAACTAGAGGATTAAGACTTCAGTGGAAGGGGGAAAAAGTTCAATTAGTCTCTTCACCAGAGCTATCGCAAATTATCGAAGATTTTCTTGGTATTGATACAACAACCACGCTGAGCCAAGCGTCCTTGGAAACAATGGCAATAATTGCATATAAACAACCCGTCACGAGACCTATGATTGAAGAGGTAAGAGGTGTAAACAGCGATGGAGTTGTAAGAAATTTATTGAGCAAGGGATTGATAGAAGAGGTGGGGCGGGCGGAAGGTGTTGGTAGACCAATTCTATATAGTACGACAACAGAATTCCTGAATCATTTTGGTTTAACTTCTATTAATGAACTACCACCGTTTGAAATTCCAATGGAAATATCCGGTGAAAAATCAAAAATCTTAAAAGACTAATTTGGAAAAAGAAAGGCTGCAGAAAATATTATCAAAACATGGATATGGTTCTCGCAGAGCATGCGAGAGGTTGATTGCTGATAACCATGTAAAGATAAATAGTAGAATCGCCAAACTAGGGGATCGAGGAAATATTGCGGAAGACTTGGTTGAAGTCGATGGCATTCCAATCAGAAAAACAGCAATAAAGAAAATTTATATTGCACTGAATAAACCCAGAAGAGTGCTTTCTGAAATAAAAAAACAAGATGACAGAAAAACTGTTGTTGACTTAGTTGAATTAGATAGATATTTATTTATCATTGGCCGATTGGATTATTTAAGTGAGGGATTGATTTTACTTACAAATGATGGGGAGTTGGCAAATAGATTAACGCACCCACGTTATGAGCATGAGAAAGAATACAGAGTATTAATTAATAATAAGCCAGATCAAAGACAGCTGAAAGCATGGCGCAGGGGTGTTGTTTTAAACAATGGGTATCAAACTCTGACAGCTCAAGTATTAATTGTTAAACAGAATAAACACAATACTTGGTTAAAAATAATAATGAAAGAAGGTAAAAATAGACAAATTCGAGAGATAGGTAATTTGCTGGGTTTACCTGTCAAGAGAATCATCAGGAAACGAATAGCCACTATTGAAATGGATACATTAAAGGTTGGTGAGTGGCGGTACTTATCCGATCGGGAAATCAGGAAATTGAAAAATGCTGCTCATTTAGAATGAGCAGCATTTATTTTATTTGGGTTTAGGTAAGCGACTCCGAAGTTTTTCAATATTCTCTAGATGTATATTTGCCTTTTTTACATATTTTCGGATAAAAACTTTTAATTTATTTGATTTTAAATTAACTTCGGGAGCGGATTCAGTAAGAAGAATAATGTCATCGGCATAGAAAAGATTGACGATTACGGGTTCTTCATCGATTTGAATTGAGTTCTTATCAAAATATTTCGTAAGATCCATCTTTAACGAATATGCTTCTCTGGTGATATTTGGTAATCCATCTTGAGCAAAATATTTCGCAATGAAATTTGGTCCACCCTTTTGGAGATATTGTTTTTTTTCAGGATTATATGAAATTTTGCCTTTATGATGATAGGGATTAATGATCCATACGCCGTTTGGGCCAACTAATAGGTGTGGAACACCAGTTGTGAAATTATAGAGAGTGTATCTATTATCCAAACCTTTTAAAGCCTGAACTACGATCTCATCTGGGCGTGGAGATTTCCCCCACCGATTTGCCATAAAAATACTGATCTGAACTAGCAAATACGCGGGTATGAGAATCAGGTAACCAATTACAGATTTAGATGGTTCCGAATTTCTCAGAGTCCAAAAAAATCCGATTGCAAGCATTGCTAAAGATGCAAAAAGTGTTATTTGTGCGATCTTTTTATTACGTTCAATAAGTTTATTATTAATAGAAATTTTCATTTTATTCCCTTTACAATTTGGAAGATATACCTTTACGCATTTTTTCAATCAAATTAGATTCAGTTGCATTATGGGCCAATAGTAGTGAACTGGTTATTGCCCGCGAGTCTGATCGTCCATGTCCAACCAAAACTAATCCATCTAATCCAAGAAGAGGTGCGGCGCCAATCTCGCTGGGGTCAATCAATGATTTTATACTATTGAAAGCTGGTTTGGCCAATATCGCGCCTATTTTGGTCCTGTAAGAACTCATTAGAGATTCTTTTAACACATCGATAATGAATTTTGCTATTGCTTCACTGCCCTTAACAAAAACATTGCCGGTAAACCCATCTGTAACTACAACATCCGCTTCACCCGCAAATAATTCTTTTGGTTCAACGTTCCCAATGAAATTCACGTCGCTATTTTCAAGCAGTTTATAGGTGTCTTTTACTAATTTATTGCCTTTCCCCGCTTCCTCACCATTAGAAATTAATCCAACCCTCGGATTGTCAATATGGTTGATAATTTCCGAATATATACTTCCCATTATTGCGAATTGAAGTAAAAAATCTGGACGGCAATCAGCATTTGCGCCAACATCTAAAACAATACACTTGCCTTTTCTTGTAGGGAAAATTACAGATAGTGCCGGGCGTTGAACACCTTTCATTCTTCCTAAAACCCTTAGCCCGTTAAACATTGCTCCGCCAGTGTTACCAGCAGTGACGAAAGAAGTACCCTTTTCTTCTTTAACTAATCGAATACCAACTGCCATCGAATTATTTGGTTTTTTCTTCGCAGATTCAACGGGTTTTTCCCACATTTCAACAATTTCTGGAGCGTTAACAATTGAAAAAGAATCTTTATCAACAGATAAATCTTTCATTTTCTGTGCAATTAATTTTTTGTCTCCAACCAAAATTATTTCTTCTGAAATAAATTGTTTTGCTTCTAATGCGCCTAAAATTTCAGGGGTTGGATAATTGTCGCTTCCCATGGCATCTAAGATAATTGTCATATTTACACCTTTTGAATGTTCTCATGATTTTACTTGACATCTTTCTATTGCCGATTATAATTGCTAAATCTCTGCGCTGGTGCTGGAATTGGCAGACAGGCATGGCTGAGGGCCATGTGCCGCAAGGCGTGGGGGTTCAACTCCCCCCCAGCGCACTGAGAAAATGCCAAAGAATTGGCATTTATTTATTTAAATCCAAATAAGCGGTTTGCATTTTTATCGGTTTCATCGATTACTTTATTTAATGGGCAGTTAAAAATTTCAGCAAGTGCTTGCGCAATAAGTACTAAATAATGTGGTGTATTTCTTTTTCCACGAAAGGGAGCAGGTGATAAATAAGGCGCATCCGTTTCCAGTACTAAATGACTCAACCCAATCAGTTTGACTACATTACGCATATGGTCCGATTTTTTATATGTTATTGAGCCGCCAATACCGAAGTTGAAATCATGCGCAATTCCCCATTCTACTATCTTTTCGGACCCGTTAAACGCATGAAAAATTCCTTTGTAAGCTGAACTTAGATCAGTCACGCTTTCATCGTACCATTTATCAAGAATACTTAGAATTTCAAGATCGGCATCTCGATTATGCATGCAAATTGGAAGCTTAAATTCTTTTGCGAATTCGAGCATTCTAACAAATACTTCAATCTGCGTATCGCGGGGCGAGTAGTCGCGATAAAAATCTAATCCAATTTCACCGATCGCGAAAATTTCACTTCGATTGGAATTAAGTAATTCATGGATTAAGCTAGGATTTGATTCTTTAGAATAATTCGGATGGATTCCGACTGCTGAAAAAATGTTTCCCGAGTATTTTGATGAAAGCTTGATGGATTTCTTACTGGTGGGGACATCGATACCCGGAACAAGGATACGCTGGACACCATCCCTGACTGCATTTTGAATAACATCATCAAGGTCATTATCAAATTGACTTGAATAAAGATGACAGTGAGTATCAATCAATTTTATTTGTTTATTCCAGCTATCTCTAAACCGGCGTTGATGATTGCCTGCACTTTATCTCTGTGAGTTGTTTCGCAATAAACGCGGATTAATGCTTCGGTACCTGAAAATCGTATCAATAACCATCCCCCATCTTCAAAAGAGAATTTAAAGCCATCAGTATCGTTGAAATCAGTAACCTTTAAGCCAGCGATGTGATCAGGTATAGCATTAATAATCCTGTCTATTTTTTTCTGCCGATCTCCTGAGAATTTTTGATCTATGCGGTAATAATAGTGTGGACCAACTTTATTGAAGAGTAATTCTATTAATTCCGAAGGTTTTTTGTCAAGCTTCACCATCATATCTAAAATATATAAACCCGCAAGTATTCCATCCCGTTCGGGTACATTTCCGCGAAACGCGAACCCGCCAGATTCTTCACCGCCAATGAGCGCATCTGTCTCAACCATTTTTGGTGCAACATATTTAAACCCAACGCCGGTTTCATATACAGGAACCGAGTACATTTCCCCTAATTTTTTTAGCATAGATGTTGTGGAAAGTGTCTTTACTATTGGTCCCCGAAAACCGCGAACTTCTAATAGATAATATGCTAATAAGCCAAATACTTGAAGTTGGTTGATAAAATTACCATTTTCATCTCCCAACCCAAACCGGTCAGCGTCACCATCATTTATTAATAACACATCAAAATTTCGTTTAGCAACTTCAAGCAGACCAACATCCACATTAGGAGGAATAGGTTCGGGTCTATCCATTTCTGGAAAGATTGGATTTCTCACATTGTGGATCTCCTCAACGACCGTCTTTCCACCTCCAAGAAGACGGGGAAACCAACCAGCGCCGTTTCCCCACATGGAATCTACAAGGATTTTCAAACCAGCCTGCCTGATCGATTTGAGGTCAATTAATTTCTCAATATTTGTAATGTAATCTGGTGCAGGATTAATAATTTCAATTAATCCCTGATTTAATGCCTCATCGTAAGGAATAGTATTAACATCAGTAATTTCTTCTGGTATCAGATTTTCAATGGATTTCAAACCATCCGGAGCAATTGCACTGCCATTTTCATCACGTACTTTAAATCCGTTGTCAGTAGAAGGATTATGAGAAGCTGTTATATTAACTGCTCCTATTGCTTTTTCGTTCACTACAGCAAAGGAAATAACTGGAGTGGGTGTAGCATCATTAGTGAGGAATGCATGAAAACCATTACCTGCGAGAACTTCAGTTACAGACCTTGCGAAATACTCGGAAAGGAAACGTTTGTCGTATCCTACTATTACCTTTTTGTTATCAATTTCCAAGTTATTCAAATAGTTTGAAAAGCCCTGAGTACATCTCTTCACGCTCTCAAAAGTAAAATCACCTGCTATATTACTTCGCCACCCATCTGTACCGAACTTAATTTGAGGTGTCATCTGTTCTCCAATGCCAGTATAATTTTTGTAATTATAACAACTCGGTAGAATATTACTGCAGGAATCAATGAAGAAAATAGTAGTGGTGGCTATAAGCGGCGGAATCGATAGTGCGATATCCGCATATTTTTTAAAAGAAATGGGATATGAGGTTGTGGGTATCAACTTCCAGTTTTGGACGTGGGAAAATGATCCTTCAGGTTTATCAACTGTAAGAAAATCGCTCATAGATGATATTAAGGAAAAAATTGGTTTTAGTATTGAAATACTAAAATATGAAGATTTATTTAAAAAGATCATAGTTAAAAATTTTTTATCAGAATTATCACAAGGGCGAACGCCAAATCCTTGTGTCATTTGTAATCCATTAGTGAAATTCAAATTATTAAAAGATTATGCGGATAAAGAAAAAATAGCTTACATATCAACTGGACATTATGCACGTGTTAATTATGATCATGAGGGGTTTTTTAAACTTAAAAAAGGGATTGATATCCAAAAAGATCAATCCTATATGCTTTGTTACCTAAATCAGGAATTATTATCCAGAACAATCTTCCCGCTGGGAAGGACTTATAAGAAAGATAATATAAATATTGGTAAAAAGTTGGGATTAAAAACAATAGAATTTGGGGAAAGCCAGGACCTATGTTTTGTAAACACTGACCAATATAAACAATTCATCAGTGAATCTATACCTGAGTTAATCTACCCTGGCGATATCGTTGATAATTCCGGAAAAAAGATGGGACAACACGAAGGACTTGTTTATTACACAATCGGACAGAGAAAAGGGATCAAGATATCAGCTGAGAAACCGTATTACGTGATAAGAAAAGATTCAAAGAGGAATCAGCTTGTTATTGGGTATATAGATGAATTAGGGGGAGATCGAATGGTGGTTAGCAATTTGAACTGGATTTATCATGAACCCATAACACCTTTTACATGTGATGTTAAAATTAGATACAGGTCACCATCTGTTAGATGCAATATTGAAAAAATTGATAAAAACGTATTCAGGGTTAAGATATCTCGCAATTTACGTGATATTACACCAGGTCAATATGCAGTATTTTATACAGAAGATGAGGTGTTGGGCGGTGGGAAGATTTCTGGAGTGAAACAATAATATGAACGATTTAACATTACCCGTATTCATATTTGGCAGCCTAATCGCAGGATTAGTTGGTTCACTGATCCACTTAATTCTGGGAGGTAAACCATTTCGATTGTTGCTCTCGATATTATTTTCCTGGATTGGTTTTTGGGTTGGGAACAATTTTGGATTTCGATATGGATTGTTTTTTTTCAAATACGGGCCTATTAATTTTGGTGTTGCTGTCTTTGTGAGTCTTATTCTGGGTTTGATCGGTTATTGGATATCCGGTGAAAACCAAAAACCATCAATCATGTAAGAGGAAATATATGAGCTGGATTACATCTCGAGAAAGAGCCGGGGAAGGAGATCTGATCTTATTGATTGGGTCCAAACAAAAATATTTTTTATTTAATCTTATTCAAGGCGCTACTTTCCAAACACATCGAGGTATTGTGAATCATGATGACCTTATCGATCAGAAATGGGGAAGCGAAATCTTCAGCCATAAGGGAAGTCCATTCTATATATTTCAACCAGGAATAGAAGAACTGATCATGACCACAAAGCGTAATACACAGATCATGTATGCGAAGGATATCGGATATCTACTATTAAAGTTAAACATCATAAGCGGAAAAAAAATAATTGAAGCTGGAACAGGTTCTGGAAGTTTAACGCAGGTGATTGCCGCGGTAATAGGCAGCGAGGGTCATTTGTATAGCTATGAAATGAGGCCGGAAATGCAGAATCTGGCTAGGAAAAACCTAAAGCGTCTTGGTGTAGGTATAGAAACAAGAGTTACTTTTATCGAAAAGGATATTGAGAATGGATTTGATCAGAATAATATAGATGCAATTTTCCTTGATGTTCCTAACCCATGCGATTATTTAAAGCAAGTGAGAAGTGCTCTTGCACCAGGAGGTTTTTTTGGAACCATTCTTCCGACAACTAATCAGATCATAAAATTGTTAATCGAATTTCGTCGGCAGCATTTTACTTATATAGAAGTATCTGAGATAATGCTACGCCACTATCAGGCGGAAGCAACCAAATTAAGGCCTACTGATAGAATGGTTGCTCACACGGGGTATTTAATCTTTGCCCGCCCAATTAGCCAATAGAAAAGGGAAAAGAGAGGATGAGTGAGAAGAAAAAGTCCCATACATCCGCCTCTAAGAAAAAGGATACAAGGTATTTGACGACCTCAGCAAATTCCACTTAAATTGCGGGGAGACCATAGATAATTTACTGCTGGAGGATACTAGATTACAGCTAAATTATATAAAAAACTCGCGATAAAACCACTATGATAAATATTCCACAAGTTCCAAGCTCATTTTTTCGGTCATCTGCTGCATCTATGAAAGTGGATAGACTTGAAGAAGCGAAAGTCGATTGGTTTGATGCATCAATCTCTGTATGTAATTATTATGGCAGTGTTATTGGAAGAAGTTGAGATAATGATAATAAATCATTATTTGTTGAAATTCTTAAACTCTACTCGTTTAGAATTAACAAATATCGATAAAGATTTCTTTAAAAACCCCACCGATCATGATCTCATACAAGCAGCTGTTTTAATACCATTCACAGTCTGGGAAAATAAACTTGTTGTCCTATTCACGAAGAGAACAAATTCAGTAAATAATCATCAGAATCAGATTTCATTTCCTGGAGGTGCTATTGAAAAAAAGGATGAAAATCAACTGGCTGCAGCCTTACGGGAAACTGAAGAGGAAATTGGAATAAAAAAGAAAGACATAGAGATTCTTGGCGAATTACAAGCCAGAAATACCACAACCGGATTCTATATTTATCCTTTTGTCGGGTTCATTCATAACCTTGATGAAATTCAATTAAATAAATTAGAAGTTGAACGGATAATTTATATCCCTGTAAATTGGCTGAGCAATCCTAAGAATTCACACACGGAAATATATGAAGGGCAAAATAAAAGGAGACATCCTGTTATTGCATTTTCAAATTATGATGGGGAAAAGGTCTGGGGGGTAACCGCTTCACTAGTGAAGCAATTACTTGAAATAATTAAAAATAGCGAAGCAGATTGCTTCGCTATTGATTGAGTGAATTTCTAAATTAAGCTTCCTCAGAAGCGCCTTCTTCATCTTCTTTCTTACCGTGTTCAATGACTTCCGGTTCAGCACCTTCCTCAACTTCTTCTAGGAGTTCTTCTTCCTCAATAACTTCCTCGACCTCTTCCTTGATAGATGAGGCAACAGCGATTAAATCCTCTGGATCCGACAAGAATTCGACATTTTCAATTGCTGGAATATCCTTCAAATAGATAGCTGCACCGAGTTCTTCCAGGATGCTAACATCTACCTCAATTACTTCGGGTAGATCTTGAGGGAAACATTCAACTTCGATCTGGTCAAGACCTGAAACAATTAATGCGCTGTATTCCTCCAATACTGGAGCTACGCCCACCAGAGATACTGAAACATTTGTGCGGAGTTTTTCTTTCAGGGAAACGGCGAGAAAATCAACGTGAAGAAGTTCGCCTTTTATGTAATCCTGTTGGATTTCACGAACCAAGGCGGCATGTTCTTCACCTTCAATATCAATCGTAAGTATGGTTGAGCCAGACACTTTATTTAGAATATTCGTTGTCTCTCTTTTCCCCAGAGAAATTGGGAGTGATTTTAATTTACCTCCATAAATAACCGCAGGGACTTTTCCCATGAGGCGTATGGTTTTTACTTTCTTACCAGTGATAGTTCTTTTTTCTGCTTTTAATAGTACTTTTTCCATTTCTTTCCTTTCGCGCCTCTCACCTCATAAGAGGTTACCTTCGCTTAATTGAATAAGACAAGCAATTATTTTATCTATAGTGACTAAAATCGTCAAGGTTATTCATTTTCAATCCAATTATAGGTTCGTTTTACAGCTTTTTTCCAATTATGTAACAAAGCTGACCTTTTGTTTGGATTCATAGATGGATTCCACATAGAATCCATCTGCCAATTCTTCACCAGCTCGTTCTTGGATTTCCAAAATCCAATTTCCAATCCCGCGGCGTATGCAGCTCCGAGTGCGGTAGTTTCTATTACCGTTGGTCGGACCACTATTTCATCAAGCATATTAGATTGAAATTGCATCAAGAGATCATTCCTGACCATACCCCCATCGACTTTTAGAAGGTTCAAATCGATATTCGCATCTTTTTTCATTGCTTCAAGTACTTCTACCGTTTGGTAAGCGGTTGCTTCAATTGCAGCCCGTGCAATATGCCCTTTGTTCGCATACTGGGTTAGACCTATTATCAAGCCGCGCGCATTTGCATGCCAGTGTGGGGCATATAAACCTGAAAAAGCCGGGACAAAATATACACCACCATTGTCGTTAACTGTTTTTGCAAGAGGCTCGATTTCTTGAGAAGATTGAATGATCCCAATATTGTCCCGCAGCCATTGTACTAATGCACCTGTTATCGCTATTGACCCTTCAAGACAATAAATTGGCTCTTGTTTTCCAATCTTATACCCAACGGTTGTTAATAGCCCGTGATTGCTTTTTATGATTTCGGTACCTGTGTTCAACAGCATGAAACAACCGGTTCCATATGTGTTTTTCGCATCACCGGGTTGAAAACAAACCTGGCCAAAAAGTGCCGCTTGCTGATCCCCGAGGTCACTACAAATCGGGGTTCCGGAAAGAATATTTACAGTATCCCCGTAATAGCTTGAAGATGGCAAAATTTTCGGAAGTATTTCATGAGGTATTTCTAGAATATCAAGCAGCTCTTTATCCCAGGTTAGGGTGTGTAGATCCATCATCATTGTCCTGGAAGCATTTGTAACATCCGTAAGATGCTTACCCCCGTGGTTCCCGCCGGTAAAATTCCAAATTAACCAAGTATCAATATTACCAAAACACACCTCGTTCCTGGAAATATCCTCTTTTATTTTGGGATTATTATCAATCAGCCATTTGATTTTCGGTCCAGAAAAATATGTGGCGATTGGGAGGCCGGTTGTTGCTCTGAAAATCTCCTGACAGCCGGAAGCTGATAGTTCAGCACAGATCTTATCAGTGCGCGTATCCCGCCAA
>Ga0255413_1016_pt1 | contig 13186 bp, 10 predicted proteins | sample ANMaggSeSYBR01K5_FD_182651 | JGI IMG/M metagenome (GOLD analysis project Ga0255413, IMG submission 182651) | Sediment cell enrichment communities from methane seep in Santa Monica Basin, California, United Staets - ANME aggregate JGI... | ecosystem: Environmental > Aquatic > Marine > Cold seeps >... | reverse complement strand
ATGCGGTTGGGTCTAACTTATCCGCTGCCAAGGATTCAGGCATTGAAGCGGATAAGATCATCCGCAGAGTATATTTAATCAGCGGCTTCTGTATGGCAATTGGAGGTTTATTAGCCGCCGGTAGATTAGATTCGGCGACTCCTCGAGTTGGCGCTGGAATGATTTTTCCGGTCCAGGCAGCCGCAGTTATTGGAGGTGTGAGCCTCTTTGGCGGACGAGGGTCGATGATTGGTGCATTAGGCGGGTTAATGCTCTGGTCGATCCTAGACGCGGGATTAAGTATTACGAAAGTTTCCCCATACTGGATCGAAGCGAGCAGGGGGTTACTGCTCTTGTTCGCGGTTGGTCTTGATGCTATAAAAGTGAAGCGGATGCGCCAGCGAGCGCTCGCGGAAGCGTTATCGAGAACTGAAATCGGATTAGATGATACGCAAATCGTAACAGACTAAGGATCGGTTAAAGAATGAATACAGTAAAAGTAAAAACAAAGCAAAAACCTATTCTCACTATGCATGGCATCAGTAAAGCTTTTCCTGGTGTTCAGGCACTTAGAAGGGTGGACCTGAGCGTATTGACTGGGGAAATTCATGGGCTTGTGGGAAAGAATGGCGCTGGAAAAACTACTCTCATGGCTGTAGTAATGGGACTTCTAGAACCCAATGAAGGAATAATAGAGATAGGCGATCATACCTACCGATCAATGAATCCCAAAGAAGCCATGCAGGCTGGGATTGCATTTGTACCGCAGCATGTGGCGATGATGGACAGCCTGACCGTTGCGGAAAATATCCTTGCTGGTGAATTACCGAAGAATAAGCTTGGTTTGATTGATTGGAAAGGTGTTGAAAGAGAAGCAAAACAGCGCCTGAATAAATTGAACCTTCACCTGGATGTAACAAAGCGTGTTGAAGGTTTGGGTGTAGCGGAGAAGACCATGTTGGCGATCGCAAAGGCATTGTTTGGTAAAAAAGCCAAACTGATAATATTAGATGAACCAACAGCATCTTTATCTCGGGCAGATATAAACCGCTTGTTTAATTTTGTCAAATCTTTAAAAGAAAAAGGCGCCTCATTCGTTTACATTTCTCATCACCTTGAAGAAGTGTTTGAAATATGTGATCGTGTCACAGTCATGCGCGATGGTCGAATTGTCGGAACGGAGTATGTTGCTGATATTGATATCCCAAAATTGATTGTCATGATGGTGGGTGAGGATGTAGAAGATTATTCACGAAAATCCACCTGTACAGATGAAATCGTGTTTGTGTTAGACCAATTAACAAGGCGTGGATTTTACGAAGGAATCAATCTTGAGTTGCGGAAAGGGGAAATTCTTGGCATTACCGGCCTTCAGGGCTGCGGCGCGGAACAATTAGGAAAGGGATTGTTCGGCTTAGAATACCGCGGTGTGGGAGAAGTAAAGATAAATGGAAAAGAATTCACAGCAAAACAACCCATCGATTCGTTCAATGAGGGATTGGCGTATCTCCCACAAGATAGATACAGATTTGGGTTGATTGGTTTACGGCCAGTACGCGAAAATGTCACCTACCCGATTCTTAATCGATTGATCCAAATGATAAATTTGATTAACCGCAGTAAAGAAAAACAAATTGTTGAAGAGTTCATTAACGAGTTGGAAATTATCACTCCGAGTCAGGAACAAGCAGTCCGGCTATTAAGTGGTGGTAATCAGCAGAAAGTGGTTTTCGCTAAGTTAGCGACCACAAAACCTGCTGTACTAATTCTGCATGAACCCACGCAAGGTGTAGATGTGCATGCGAAAATGGACATTTTCCGCATTGTTGATGAACTGGCAAGCCAAGGTGTGGCAGCGATCATTATCTCAACTGAGATTCGTGAACTCATGGGAATTTGTGACCGAATCATTGTGATGAACAATGGCCGATTGACTGATGAGTTCCTAAAAGGGGCAAAGAACACTACCCCAGAAAACATCCTCGACGCGATCGAAGGAGGAAAGAACAACCATGAATAATGGACGTAAGATTGATTTGGTGAAGTTATTTCTGGACAATTTCATCTGGATAATTGTCGTTTTGGTTTTTACATATTTCTCGGTTCAAGTCCCAAATTTTATTACCCCTGGAAACCTGATAAATGTTTTATTACACGCCAGTGTGCTTGGAGTGCTTGTGATCGGGCAAACAATCGTACTTTTGACCGGTAACTTTGACCTTTCCGCGGAGGGTGTTCTTTCTTTGACCACTGTTCTTGCCATGTGGCTGATGGCGGTACCGCGCACAGATGCAGGCGGCGCGCAGGCTTCTGGCCTAATACTTCACCCTTATATTGTTATTCCAATCATCCTGTTGGTTGGTATTCTTTCCGGGTGGCTTATCGGCATCATGATCACGCGCCTGAAAATGAACGGCTTTATTGTTACGCTTGCTATGCAGCTAGTCTTACGCGGCATTGCGTTGCTTATTAGTAACGCGCAGATCATGACAGGTTCTCCCCCATTATTCAACTGGATGGGCGGCGCACGTATCAATGGATTCCCGGTATCCGTAGGGGTGACATTGCTGATGTTTTTGATTGTGAACTATTTATTGAACCAATCAAAATTTGGCCGTGAACTGAGGGCGGTTGGTGCCAACGCTGATGCAGCGCATGCGTCTGGTTTTGACGCTAAAAAAACAGTAACCCGTGCTTATATTATCAGCGGTTTCATGGGGGCATTTGCGGGCTGGATGCTGCTTGGGAGATTGGAAACATCCATTTCATCTTTAGGAGTAGGGATGACCCTCGAAACTGTGGCAGCATCTGTCATTGGTGGTGTAAGCCTGCAGGGTGGATTAGGCAGCGTCGGCGGTGCGTTTGCGGGTGTGATCCTTCTTTCAATGATAGATAATGCTCTTAATCTAATAGATATTGACCCGTTTTGGGTGCAGGGGATTCGGGGATTGATTATCTTAGTAGCACTACTCATTGAAGCCCAAAAATTCCGCTATAAACCTAAAGTTATCCACGAAAACGAAAATAGGATTGTTGAGAAAGCAGTATAGGAGCAATTTCCAATCATGATAAATTGCCTCTGACATGAAGGCTCTCTTACATTTCATGCGGAGGCAATATTTATTAGAAGTGTACGATTTTTAAAATGAAGGAGAACAAGATGAGTAAGAATAAGTACGCAGCCATTTTACATAACTATAATTACCCATCAGACCGTTTTAACCCAACATATGGAAAGCCCGGACAGAATAAACTTGTATTAAACCTGATTGATATTGCTGGCAAACAGGGATTGGTCCAGGGTGTGGAAATGAATTTCGATGAATCCGATGATTCAACATGCGTTGGAATTAATTCAAGAAATTGGAAAGAAGTCCGATCGGCACTGGATAACAATGGACTTGAGCTGATCGGGATAGCTCCCAATTTGTGGGGAGGGGTGGATTTTGTAAATGGAACGCTTGGCGCTGCTGATCCAAAGATCCGTGCGTTAGCGTTAGATACCATCAAACGCGCGATTGACCTCGCATATGAAGCTGGAAGCCCGTTCATCAATATCTGGCCGGGCCAGGATGGCTTTGATTATTATTTTGAATCTGATTATCAGTCCATGTATTCCTGGTGGGTTGAAGGTTTACAAGCTGTAGCCGACTACAATCCGGAAATAAAAATTGGATTGGAACCGAAACCATATGAACCGCGATCATATTCATTTATCAGTACCGTTGCGAAATCGCTGTTGCTGATAAAAGATGTCCAGAGGGATAATCTGGGAATAAATATTGACGTAGGGCATCTTTTATACGCGCATGAAAATCTAGCCGAATCTGTAGCTCTCGCACAGAGAGAAGGGAATAAATTATTTCACGTTCATCTCAATGATAATTACAGTGACGCGGATGCTGATATGATGTTTGCGTCTGTACATTTCCTTGCATTTCTTGAGATGTTCTACTGGTTAAGGAAAACCAATTACACAGGATGGAAATCACTTGATCTATTCCCTTATCGAACTGACCCAGCCCAAACGATTGGTGAAGGGGTGCGGTGGATGATGGCGTTTGATAATATGATCGATAAAATTGGGATGGAGCAGCTTGGTAAACTCGTCAAAGAAGGAAATGCTGTAAAAAATATGGCGCTTTTCAGAAAAACCATATTTGGTTAATTATTAGAAGAGGAAATGTTATTACCACAAATCCTCTTTTGCCCATTAATTTTCTATTTTCCGAGCATTAATGCGAGTTCTTGATGGTCTTTTGCGTAATCCTGAAGACTAACACCCGCTTTGAATGCATCAGCCGCTTGATACATGGCGGTTGTGCCAGCTTTGATGCCCATGGGGTGCAAAGTGATGCCAGTGCCCGCCAACATCAACGCGTTTGTTCCGAAAATTTCTAGGTTCGGTCCCAGAGTTGATGGATTCAGCCCACCCGAAACCGCAGGAATCATTTCCTTTATATGACCCATAGGTTCACTCATTACTTTGAATAATGCACGGCCTTCTTCAGGAGAAGATCCAACCAGATAACCGCCGATTGTGCTTTGGCGGAAAATATCTCCACCTAATAGACGTGTAAATCGGATGATTGCAACTGGATCCACACCCTGACCTGGTGCCCGCCCAAGCGCTTCTTTTCCACCACAATGGGCATAAATAGGAACATTTGGATCAATTTGTGTCCGTAATGTTTGTAAACTATTGAAGCCAGCCGCGAAGAAATTTACCATTAATCCATTGGCGCCATTTTCTAGCGCGATTTCTGCGTTCTTTAGTAGATATTCTGGTTGGGCGGTTATATGTGGAGTGTATAGAACCCGCATCCCTGTTATGTCTTCTGCTTGTTTTAACTTTTCCACAACTAAACGCACTCTATTAGCCAGTGGGCAATAGGTTGTGTTTAGCATTTTTTCATCATCTTTGATGAATCGCACTCCCCCCAGGGCTGCTTTATGGCAGATATCTGCGACTTCTTCTGGGGTCAAACCAGCTGTGGGTTTAACAATCGTTCCAATTAGTAATTCATCTTTGCTTGCTCCCAGCAGCTTGCGTATGCCTTCAGGCCCAAATCCTGGGCCGGGCATTTTATCTAGAACCTCTTGGGGAAGTTGAAAATCGAGCAGTCGTGATTTTTCGTACGCTGCAAGCGCATGCGTACCACCGCCGATCATCGTAAGCCATAAAGAAGGAAAGGCTGCTGATTCCATATTTAGGTTTGCAGTCGGGAACAGAATGTCGAATTCACCTTTACCGGGGGATGTTTCCCGAATATCAGCAACTTGTGCACGGCACTTAAGATATAAATCTGTTGGTTCACCAGTTCCCAACCATGGCCCAGTGCTTTCTATATCAGCGATCTTTTCAGCAACATTCTTCAGCGGTTGCTTCGATTCAACATAATACGTAGCAGCGAAACGGTCTTTTAAGTCATACTGCATTGTTTACTCCTATTTATTTCTTAAAATTTGTGGTACGATGCGATCCAGTTCTTATCGATTTTCGCAAAGTCGTTTTCAAGTGAATCTTTCCATGGCATTGCGTGTTTTTGAACGATTGACGCCAATTCTTCCGTTCTTTTTGCGGCTGTGTTTTTCAGAAAGTCTATTCTATCTTTCTTGTCTAGAGATGCAGCTTCTTTCCAAATTGCACGCCCTGCTACAAATCCAGACGCGCCTGCCCGGCAAGCAATAACCAGCTGTTTTTTAAAAACATCAAAATTAACGCCTGCTGAAAGGAGAACCCATGGTACCGGCGAGTGTTCGGTTATCTGCTCACAGGCACTGAGCCAAACTGATTCATCTAATTCATAGTTAACATCACAAGGAAACTCTAATTTTAGGAGATCTATTCCTAAATGACCCATATTCTTAACTGTATCCAGAACAATCTGAGGGCGCATCTGGGCGAATTCTTCTGAGTTTTTAGGTATTTCTGGATCTGATGAATAACTCATCGGTTCTAATAAAAGCGGAAGGTCCAGATCCTCCGCGATATCACTTAGCGACCGTACAAATTCTTCTTGCGACTTTGCCAATGAATGAATCTTCGGGTTGTAATAAACCAGTAATTTTGAGGCTGAAGCGCCCATCCTTTTTGCTTTCTCCAAAGACCAACTAGGGATTAATTGATTAGTCCTTCCATCAGGTTTTTCAACATATCCAGTTTCTTCAGTAGTTACTATGATTCCCTTCTTTCCGGAGACCATTCCATCGCGAATCGCTTCTGCAGCGCTGTATTGGGGATCCAAGAGCACCGCGCTGCAATATGGGAGTAGTTCTTGAAGGGTATCCAATTTAAAATCACGAATTTTCTCATAAAGTTCTGGATCTTCTTTTTCAAGACCCATAGCGTGGATGAGTGAACCACGCTGGTCAAGGGCTAGGACAGTCAAGTACCCATCTGTAGTTGAAATCTCCTGCAGCCCTCTAATCTTTCCGATACTTAAATTTTTCATACAACCTCCATTATTTTATTTTTCCTAATTTCCGTATAGATTGTTTTGTAATGCTGACAAAGATTTTCGAAGAGGAATATATCCATTCTGATAACGGCTAAGAAAAACCGGGACCATTTCTGAATCCGGTTCTATTACTTTTCTCTGGTATTTGACCAATTTTACAGCTTCATCATATGATTTTACAATACCGCAACCATACGCAGCCAATAACGCTGCGCCTACTGCCGAAGCTTCCGGTATTGAGGGGAGGATTAATGGCATATTCAGCACTGAAGCTTTTATTTTTTGTAATAGTATATTTTGATTTGTGCCGCCTATCGCAATGATCTTGCCGGGAGTATTCCCCGTTATCTTGACCAATGCATCAATATTCTCTTTTAACCAAAAAGCGAATCCTTCCATTAATGCTCGGTAAACATCTTCTTTAGAATGATCTATGTTTAAACCAAAAAGAACTGCGCGGTTGGTTGGCTGACGATCAGGAGTACCTGATCCATGGAAGAATGGCAGCCATAGTGGTTTATTTCGAACCACAGAAAGGTCCAATTTGGTTGCAGATCTTTCATCAATATCTCTAAATGCTCCCTTAAACCACTCAACCGCTTTCCCCCCAACTTTTAAACCTCCTTTTAGAAGATATAACGATGGAAGGATATGCACGTAATTTACATACCCTTGATCTTTAACTTCTCCTATCACTTCATATTCATCTGTGATAGCCATCACTGCCTGAGAAGTCCCCATTGAGTCGATGAACACGCCGGGTTTAATACCACCACTGGCAAATGCACCACAAAGATGATCATGCCCTCCTACGGAACAAGGTGTACCCGCTGGCAGACTGGTCACATCAGCGATGGATTTTAAGGTACCCCCAATAACTGTACCGGATGGAACAACTTCCGGGAGCATTGATGTGTCCAATTTCGCTATTTGCAGCATTGGATGAGACCATGTTTTTTTAGATTGATCGAATAATAAAGTCCTGGATGCCTGAGTAAAGTCTGTGAATTTTCCACCGGTCATGCGGAATAAAATATAGTCCGGCACCGATACCCAATATTTTATTTTTGCTCGAATATTGGGAAAATTTTCAACTAACCAGAGAATTTTCATTAAGGCAAATGAGAAACCTGGCTTTTGGCCAGTGATTTGATAAATTTGTTCTTCTGAGTGCTTATCAAGTAACTCATCTACTTGCGGTTGGGATCTGGGATCATACCAGGCAATGATTGGATATAAAGAATTTCCGTCTTCATCAAGCGGTAAACCGGCTTCTGCAAAACTGCTGATTGATACTCCGGAAACCGCGTATCCTTTTGAAGCTTCCTTGATACATTCTGCTACACAAAGCCATAATGATTCTGGGTCATGCTCGGTGAATGTTGGCTGCGGATGGTTTGATGGGGTGGGCTTACTTGCGGTTGATATGATTTGGCCTTTATTAACATCGAAAAGCACGGCTTTAATGGATGTGGTGCCTATATCCAAACCGAGGACGCATGTCATTAGTTAATTTCTCGCGGATGGATGTGTTTGTTCTGACTGCAAAAATTAAGCAAATTATCAAGATAAGGAATACCTTTCCTTCCCCCCGGTTGCGTTGTTTTTATAGCGGCAGCCGCAGATGCCTGCAGTACAGCTGTTGGAATGCTCTCGCTCCGGATAAGAGCAGCTGCATACGCGCCATGAAAGACATCCCCGCAGCCGGTTGTATCCACTGTATCTACTTTGAAAGCGGGCATATGAAAAATGGGTTTATCCTTTTCTTTATACCAACATCCATTCGTTCCATCAGTAATCACTGAACAAATTCTTTCTTCGGAATCTAGTGCCATCAGAATTTCTGCCGGTGATTTCCTGTTGACGATCTTCCCAGCTATATCTATGTTTAATATAAGATGGTCGATTGCCTTAAGGATTTCTGGAAAATCTTTAATACGATCTGATTCAATATCAGCGATAACCGGTATGGAGGATGTGTGCGCTAACTGGAGTACATGGGGAAAGATGTCCAGGACGTAGGAATCAATGAAGATAAGTTCACAACTCTTTATTGATTCCAAGGATATCTCATTAATATGTGGGGACTGAAAACCATCTAAAGAGAATAAAATCGTTCGACCGCCAGAGGATTGGTCAACAATAATAGTTGAATGGATTGGTTTAGCTCCCTCTTTATTAATGCACAGAGAGGTATCGACGTTTTCAATGATGAATTCGTTTATTGTGAATTCGGACAATACATTCTCTCCCAAAATGCCAAAATAGGCTGTTTTTGCACCCAGGCGAGATGCGGCAACGAGTGCGGTTCCAGCCAATCCCCCAGCGAAACGAACCCTTCTTTTTACTTCAGTTTTTGTGTTTGATTGCGGAAAATCCAGCAGAAATAAGAGGTCATCAACAGCAATCGCACCAAATCCAATAATGTTTGTATTTAGTTTGGTTTTCATATTTGATCTAAAAAAAGAAAGGATAAATCCCTCAATAATTATATATGAATCAATATCTAAGTTTGAGAAATTAGATAAGATGGAATTATATCTTGTAAGTATTATCACAACCGAAGTGATTGAGAAATCAACCGAAAAGTTGAAGGTAAAAAACTAATAATTTATGATGAAGGGAGATCAATAATTAAAATATAATTACATTAGTGTCGACCAACAAGAAACTGGAGGACTAAATGAATTCCCGCGAACGTGTTCTAAAAGCGTTAAACCATGAGGAACCAGATATGGTTCCGGTGGACATGGGTTCAACAGAAAACACCACCTTGTGCAGACTGGCTTATATCAATCTGCGTGAATATTTGGGTATGCCGCCCGATTCGGAACCTTATGTGATTAGCCGCATGATGGACTCGGTTTTTCCCGAGGAAGACTTTCTGGAAAAGTATGAAATTGACTTCCGTGCAGTACGCCCATCATCTGCATATCAGCCTAAAATTAAGGAATTACAAGACGGATTTATTGATGAATATGAAATTCGCTGGAAGAAAGCCAGTTATTACTATGACATGATTGAACATCCTTTGGCAGAGAAGACCCTTGATGACCTCGAAAAAGCACTTTATGCGGACCCATATATCGAGGAAAGAAAAATAGGATTGCGTGAACAGGCAAAGAGCCTTTACGAAAATACTGATTACTGCATAACGGTCGGCCATATTGCCATGGGACCTTTTGAGATGAGTGGAAATATGCGCAGTTATGAAAAATTCCTGATGGATATGTATATTGATCCAGATTACGCAAATGCCCTGCTTGACAAAAATCTTAAAAACACTATTGGTTTCTGGGATGTATATCTAGAAGAAGTTGGAGAATTTGTCCAGGTTGTTTGCCAGGGTGACGACCTGGGCACACAGATCGGTCCTTGGATTTCTCCGAAAATGTACCGCGAATGGATCAAACCGCGTCATAAAGAGCTGTTTGATTTCATCCGCTCAAAAACGAATGCTAAGATTTTTCTGCATAGTTGCGGCTCTGTCTATGATTTGATCCCCGATCTCATCGAAATCGGAGTGGAAGTACTCAACCCGGTCCAGGTCACGGCAGCGAAAATGGATTTAGAAACTTTAAAGGGGGATTTTGGAAAGGACATATGTTTTTGGGGTGGGGGCATCGATACACAGGAAATTCTTCCAAACGCAAGTTTGGAAGAATTAAAGGATCATGTCAAAGAAACCATCGATATAATGGCTCCTGGCGGTGGATTCATCTGGGTTCCAGTACATAATATTCAATCCGATATTCCTCCCGAAAAAATTGATGCGGCATATCAGACTGTTTTGGCCAATAGAAAATATTGAACTTGGTTATATCGTCATAAAATGGTATTTATTAGTGGCGGTATTTTCAGCTTTTTTTAAATTATATCTATTAATGAGTACTGATAGTGATGATCAATGATGGTTGTTTATCACTTTCACTCGGCAAGCAGTAATTTGACAGCAATTAATGGATAATATAAGATGAAGGTTGGCTGGCAAATCACTACCAAATAATTTAACAGGAAGATAGAGAGGTAATTTTGAAAAAAATTGGCGTTCTTAATAAAGATATTTCGGAATTAATTGCCAGCATGGGTCATTTTGATCAACTAACAATTTGCGACGCTGGCCTGCCTATCCCCGAATATGTTTGGCGGATCGATCTGGCCGTGAAGGAAGGTTTACCAGGATTTGTTGAGGTTGCGAAAGCTGTCGCGAACGATTTGGTTGTTCAACAAGTCATTATGGCTGAGGAAATCAAGAAAGTCAGTCCACATATTGACAAGAAAATCAGAGATATTTTTGTGGGTGTAGAGGTTGTATATATTTCACATGACGTATTTAAAGAGCAAAGTACAAAATCGCGGGCGATCATACGAACCGGCGAATTTATTCCTTATTCCAATTTAATCATTGTTTCCGGTGTTTCCTTCTAAGTGAAAAAAATCTCTGAAAAGTATTTTTGTTTACAAGACTGGCGATTCGGTTTTACACGAATGAGATATTAGGATTCTTTATTCGTTGCTTGTTATGCTTATACAACAATAAGAAATGTAATATAAAGAAATAATATACATTACTTTAAAAAGGAGTACTAAAGTGAATCTAAAAGGGAAAATTGCTATAGTTACTGGCGCCAGCAGCGGTATGGGGCGAGCAACCAGTTTGGCTTTATCAGCAGAAGGGGTTCGTTTAGCCTTAGTATCGAAAACCCCTGAGAAATTGGATGCTGTAAAGAGTGAGATCAAGCAGAAAGGCGGGGAAGCAGTTGCACTACCTACCGATGTGACAAAAGCTAAGCAGGTGGAGGAAATGGCTGAGAGAGCATTCCGACATTTTAGGAGAATAGATATCCTAATCAACAGCGCGTTCTGGGGGCCGCCGGGAAGTCTGGAGGAAACCACTGAAGATTTTTGGAATCGAACCATCGATACTACGCTCAAGGGGCCATTCCTATGCGCGCGCTCAGTCGTACCGTATATGCGTAAAAATGGAGGCGGACGAATTATTAATATCGGATCCCTGGCAGGGAAAATTGGGGAGGATAATCGCACGGCTTACTGCGCAGCTAAGTGGGGGCTAGAGGGGCTCAGCGCAGCGCTGCGAGAGGAACTTCTGCGTGATAACATCCATGTTCATCTGATATCGCCTGCCGCTACAGATACACCTTTCTGGACTTCGTCAGGAGCAAAACTGACTCCAGATATATTAGAACGTTTTATACCCGTGGAAACAATTGCGGATACGATCATCTGGATGATCAGCCAGCCGGATCAAGTGCATATCCCAGATATCCCTGTCTACAATTTCAGGAATCCTTTTGAAGGAAAAAGTTCTCCTTTTGCCGATTAAACTTTGCCTTAGAAATAAAAATCCATCGATTATTTGATTTGATGATTATTCCAATAAAAGGTTTTCTAGAGGATCTATCTAATAAAAACACGAGTTCTATTCAACTGTAAAGAATTCAAGAATTTGATTTCTTATTGGGATTTTACACGTAAGCGTAAACCCTAACTTCTCAAATTTATCCGAGTAGGATGGTGATTGCCCCTGTGGAGACTGAATGAGGAACACTTGATTGCTGTTATCCAACTTACCGTGAATGAGGAAGGCAATTTCCGCTGTTCTGGGATAGAACTGCTCTTCGCCAATGGCAGTCTCGTGGATATACGGCAGCCCGACCCAATCCGGACCTGAGCAGCTGAAGTTCAAGTAGAACCACCAAAAAGGTTTAAGATAGGCATCAATTAAAACCAAATCCCCATTTTCGGCAACCGCACATACATCCGAAGTCGTATCTTTAAAAGCCGGCGCTCTCCCGTAGTAACGCTGATCCCACTGTGTGAAGATAGGGGTGAGGATCAGCACGAAAACTCCGATCAAGGCAATAATGATTTGGTATGGCTGCTTTTTCTCTTTTTTATTAAGGAGGATGGTCCCAAGTGAAATTCCGATCAATGCCAAGAGAATGATGATGGTTTGCCAGATTCCGCTGCCGCTGAGATGGAGCCAGACAATGTCGGAGGGTTGACCGTTGAAAGCAAGTCGCCAGTGCTGATAAAGGGGCATAAGGTGCAGGTTCCACTGTGCTATCGCGTTAATCTCCCGTCTAGTGAATTGAACTACCCAATTGGCGTATACCGGGTCTGATACCAGTAAACGCCCAATTTGTACATATAACCCGAGGATGGACAGGGAGATGATTCCTAAACGTATTCTTCTGTTTGGGTGGTTGAGACCCGCATCCAGCGCGGGAAGAGCGGCGAGAGCAACTAGAGGAAGGGCGGGGAGGAGCACACGCGTTCCCCATGTGATGCCCCACCAATGGTCATTATAAACGAGCGCCTGGACCGCTGTGATTCCGAGTAAAGCACCCATGTATGTAATCCAATCTACCAGTTTTGTCCGTTTAAGGAATGGGCTGACCAGCGAGAGGATCAGAATGGGAGAATATAAAAAGAGCCCTTTTCCGGGTGAAAATAGCAGCCCTGCCACCGCCAACCAGAAATGATCATGCGGCAGGCGGGGAAGCGTGTAGCGTATGTAATTAAGGAACCGCAGTGTGAAGCGGCTTAGACTATCAGCAGGAAGAGTAGACCACAGGATGAATCCTACCAATATGAAAAGCGTCGTGGCAACCAGTCCAATTGTGACCATATGCCTGCGGTTTTCTTTTTCCCAGACATGTTTCTGAGCGAGATAGGAGAGAATGAAAAAGGGAATCATCACCCCAGTAGTGATTTTGGTGAGC
>Ga0255413_1015_pt1 | contig 13564 bp, 13 predicted proteins | sample ANMaggSeSYBR01K5_FD_182651 | JGI IMG/M metagenome (GOLD analysis project Ga0255413, IMG submission 182651) | Sediment cell enrichment communities from methane seep in Santa Monica Basin, California, United Staets - ANME aggregate JGI... | ecosystem: Environmental > Aquatic > Marine > Cold seeps >... | reverse complement strand
CAAGGAAATGCTTAAAAATCCAGACATCGAGATGGTTACTATAACAGCACCAAATAAACTACATTGTCAAATGACAGTTGATATAGCCAATGCAGGGAAGCATGTGGTTTGTGAAAAACCCCTTTGCATGACCTTAGAAGAAGCAGATCAAATGGTCGATACATGTAAAAAACAGGGTGTTTTATTAATGTATGCTGAAGAGCTTTTCTTTACCCCAAAATATGTAAAAGCCAAGCAAATGGCAGATCAAGGCGCGTTTGGAGATATATATCTTGTAAAGCAAAGTGAGAAACATTTTGGACCTCATGCAGATTGGTTTTGGGATGTAGAACAATCTGGCGGCGGGGTGTTTATGGATATGGGCTGCCATGGGATCGCTTTTGCATGGTGGTTCTTAAACCGCCCAAAACTTAAAAGTGTAACTGCCCAAATGGGAACCTATGTTCATGCAGATAAAACAAAAGGTGATGATAATAGCTTTTGTATCCTAGAGTTCGAAGGAAACAAAATTGCTTTAGTCGAAGACAGTTGGGCACGTACTGGTGGTATGGATGATCGTATCGAAGTATATGGAAATAAAGGTTGTACGTATGCCAATTTGCATATGGGCAACGCACTACCTACTTATTCGGAAAATGGGTATGGTTATGCTGTAGAAAAAGCGCCAACCACCAAAGGATGGACTTACCCTGTTTTTGAGGAACTATGGAACTACGGATTCCCACAGGAGATGATTCATTTCGCGCGTTGTGTACGCGGAAAAGAAGAGCCACAAAGCACCGGTGAGGATGGGCGATTTGTTCAAGAAGTTCTCCTTGCTGGATATCAATCAGCAGGATTGGGTTCAAAAGTCGAAATGCCATTCCGCCCAAGTGGGGTTAAACTTCCTATTGACCTTTGGTTCAAGCCATTAAAATAACGCTTATATTTTGATTAAAAGAATTGATTTAATAATAATACGATGATTTTCCTTCTCAGGAATAATTAATGCATCTAAATCTTTTTCTTCTTGCCAGCCAAATAGTATGGGTTGAAGTTTATAGATGATTACATATATTCTGGCTATTGATATTGGAGGTACCTATACCAAACTTGCGCTTGTTGGTCCTGAAGGCAATACAAGTGATGTAACGTCTATTCCTACATTTGGAGAGAATGGTGTAGATGGGTTCCTTCTCTCAGTTGGAGAAAATGCACGCCAGTTGATAGATCGGTTTGAGGAAGGTAAGGTTGTAGGTGTGGGAATCGGTGTGGCTGGATTTGTTAATCCAGCCCATACGAAAATGACCTTTAATCCAAATATTGCCTGGTTAGAAGGAGTAAATTTAAAGGATTATTTTACGAATAGGTTGAACCTGCCAGTTTTTGTTGAAATTGACTCTAACGCAGCCGCTTTAGCTGAAGCTGTTCATGGCTGCGGGAAAAATAGCCATCGACTGCTTGTGTTGGCGATAGGGACAGGATTAGGGGGAGGGATGACTGTTGACGGGCAAATTTTAAGAATTGCTAACGAGTGTCTGGGTGATATTGGGCATATAATTGTTGACCCTGGTGGTTCACAATGCGCTTCGGGGTGCCGTGGGTGCGCTGAGGCGATGGTTTCTGTTTCCGCTTTGGAAAGATTTGCATCCGAATTTATTATCGAGGATCAGAAATCAGTTCATTATGAGCCAGTGAAAAGGGGAAAGATTATTCAGGTTCAAGAAATAATTGAAGCGGCTAAACAAAAAGATCAGGCAGCAGAAAAGGCGGTTCGGAAATTAGGGATGTATCTTGGGATTGCATTGGCTTCTATGGTTCCAGTGCTCGCGCCAGACAGAATTTGCATTGCTGGTGGAATTTCAGAAGCTGGTCATACCCTTCTAGATGCGACGAATGAAAGCTTTCGAAAGTTAGTCGGCCCTCCTTACGCTGAGGGGGTAACAATTCTAAAATCAGTTTTAGGTTGGCAGTCTGTACTGGTTGGAGCTGCGGAGGCATTCAGGAGAAGCTAGAAATTAGATCGGGGTTCACATGGGTTCAATTTACCAGCCCATGTTAAAATAATAAGCATAAAAAGAAAAGGAGAAAAGAAATGAAAAGCTTGAAAATTGTAAGTATCGTAATGGTTCTAAGCATGGCTATTATTCTGATGGCCGGCTGTGCACCTGCCGCGGAGGCACCTGCTGAAGCCCCAGCAGCCGAAGAAGCAGTTGTAGAAGAAGTCGCAGAAGAAGAACCGGAAGTGAAGTTGGTTTTTGGCCTGTCCAACCCTTGGATCGGCAGCGAGTGGCGCTCGCAGATGTTAGCCAACTTTGAGCTTGCTTGCGAAGAGCTCGGCATTGAAACCGTTGTGGAACATGCCGATACTGACATCCCCGGCCAGATCGCGCAGATTAATAACCTGATCGCGAAGGGTGTGGACGCCATGATTATCAATCCTGGTGACATCGCAGCTTTGGTGCCTGTTATGGATGAAGCAACTGCGCAGGGCATTGTCGTTATCATCATCGATGCAGAAATTCCTGGTGATGACCATGTCAACGTTGTCATCAACCAGAAAGAATGGGCTTCGATCAGCGCTCGTTGGTTAGTTGAAAAATTGGGCGGTGAGGGCGACATTGTGACCATCGAAGGATATCTTGGTCACCCTGCCAACGAATTCCGCATGGAAGGCGTAGATGAAGTACTTGCTGCGAATACCGGCATTAACCTTGTCGGCGAAGATACTGGCCAATGGGATCCCGCGACTGCTCAGACAGTGGCTGCCAACTTCATCGCTGCCAACCCCGGCCTGAATGGAATCTGGACTCAGGACGGCATGGCTGAAGGTACACTGCTGGCAGTACAGGCCTCTGGTCTTGCCTACGAAGAATGGCCTCAGGTTGTTTGCGAAGCCCGCGGAAGTGGTTTGCGCACCTGGCAGAAAGTTCTCGATGAACACGATGATTTCGAATGCATCGCGGTTATCAATCCCCCTGGCTGCGCTTATGACGCAGTGTATGTTGCCAATAACATACTCCTGGGGAAGGAAATCGATACCGCAAAACTTGGCGGTCAGTTTGGGAATACCCTCTACAAGCCTCTGACAGTTATCGACAAGGATAACCTGGCAGAATGGATGACAGTAATCGAAGATAAAGCTGATGGCTATACCATCGACAAGTTCATGACCTCCGATGAAATCGATGGTTGGTTTAAATAAGAGGAGTTGACCTTTGGCACAGAATCTCACTTCCATTGACATTGTTAAACATTATGCTGGTGTCACAGCGCTCTCCAGCGGTTGCCTGACCGCGAACAGCGGAGAAGTGATGGGCCTGATAGGCGCGAATGGGAGTGGGAAAAGCACGCTGTGTAAAATTATTACAGGAGTAGTTGCCCCTGATGAGGGGCAGCTACTCCTGAACGGAACTCCGATCTCGTTTTCGACTCCGGTTGAGGCTTTAAATTCCAGCATCGCAGCCGTCTACCAGGAATTGAGCCTGGTACCTTCGCTGACCATCGCACAGAACATCTGGCTGACGCGCGAGCCGATGAGCGGTATTTTCGTCAAATATCGCGCACAGCGTATGCACACGCAAGAACTGCTGGACTTATTTGCAGACACTGTGCGTACCTCTTTTACTCCTGATACATTGGTAAATGAGCTCCCGCCTGATGAGCAGCAGATCGTTGAAATTCTAAAAGCTGTCAGCACCAATCCGCGCATCATGATCCTGGACGAGGCGACTTCCAGCCTCGATAATCGCCAGGTGGACAGGTTGTTCAACCTGATCGGCGAATGGAAGAAGCAAGACAAAGCAATTATTTTTATTTCCCATCGTATGTCAGAAGTTTTCAGAATCGCTGACCGCATCACTGTTTTAAGGAATGGTAAAACAATTGGCGATTTCGACTCGAAAAAGGTTAAGGAAAAAGACCTGATTACCCTGATGGTTGAGAATGCAAAAGATCATCTTGAAAAAACAGACACATCTATTTCCAAGCAGCTTAGCGAAACGGTGTTGAAAGTCACAAACCTGCGTACACTGCGGCTGAAAGGAATTGATTTTGAAGTGAAGAAGGGCGAGTTGTTGGGCATCGCCGGTCTGCAAGGGCAAGGCCAGTCGGATATCCTGCATTCGATTTTCGGATCTATTCAATTTTCCGGAATAATTGAATTTGACGGCAAAGACCATAAATTCAAGCACACCTCCCAGTCGATGGCAAAGGACATCGCGCTGGTACCGGGCGATCGGGCAAAAGAAGGCTTGCTGATGCGGTTATCGATCTTCGAGAACATCATGCTGCCGAGCTGGATGAAATATGGCTTACCCTTAAACACGGGTAAGGCAACGAAAGACGCCGTAAAAACCTCCAAATCATTAAAAATCATCATGGCTGACTTGAATATGCCGGTCAGCAGTTTGAGCGGCGGTAATGCCCAGAAAGTAGTTATTGGAAAGTGGCTGCAGCGCAAACCGCGTATCCTTTTACTCAACGATCCTACCAAGGGTGTTGACGTGGGCACAAAAAAAGAGTTTTACAACCTTCTGAAAGATTTATGCAAAGCAGGAACTTCTATTCTGTTTTACAGTAGCGACGACGAAGAACTGGTTGGATTGTGCGACCGCGTGCTAGTTATGCGCGATGGAAAGATCCGCAAAGAACTTCCAAAATTAAAACTAACACTATCCAGTCTGATTACCGCCAGTGTCACTTCTAGCGAGGAGTTCGCACATGCAGAAGATTAAGGGATTTTTTAAAAAGAAAACATTTGTGTTCTCAATCGTTCTTTTCATCCTCGTGATCCTGGCGAATTTTACACTGCAGTATACCAATCTGGGACCCGACAAATTTGCTAAAAGATTCATGTTCCTGCTGGATAACAATATTCGCGGTTTCTTACCGCTTATATTACTCGCCATCGCGCAAGCGATTGTTTTGATTAACGGCAGCATTGACCTCTCTATTGGAAACCTGATGGGGGTAGTGGCGGCGTTTTTGGTTACCCAGTACACCATGGATGACACCATTGAAAGGTTTCTGCAAGTGTTTGTGATAGCAATTGGGATCGGGGTGTTGGCAGGCGCGTTGAACGGAATCTTCGTTTCTCTGGTGCGTATCCCGCCCTTTATCACAACTTACGCAACTAGTTTTGTGTTTTCTGGCATTGCCATGTGGATTCTTCCGCGCCCCGGCGGGAATATGCCCGAAATCGTAACGACTTTCTACAGAAAAACGCTACCGTTGAGTTTGCCGATGGGAATTTGGATCATATTGATTTTAATGCTGTTATGGTTGGCGTTTAGAAATACACGCTTCGGCGCACATATGTACGCTATCGGGGGTAATGAAAAAGCGGCTTTCACGAGCGGTGTTTCTGTCATTCGCCACCGTATTAGCGTTCATATGATTGCAGGTTTTATTGCGGCATTTGCAGCGCTCGCGCTTGTATTGATCACTGGTTCCAGTGACGCGCGTATTGGCGGGGCAATGACACTTGATTCAGTTGTGGCGGTTGTGCTGGGTGGCACTCCCATGAGCGGCGGAATTGGCGGAGTCGTTGGCCCGATCTTTGGTGTGATGACCTTGGGCTTTGTCCGCAATATTGTTGGATTTGCAGATGTTGATACCTGGGTGCAGTCTTTGGTTGACGCGCTGATCATTTTAATTGCGCTGGCATCACCAAGCTTTATTAAGTTGGTTCTTAGACAGGTAAGGAAATGAAAAAGTCAATTGGTTTTCAACTTCCCAAAAAATTTTCTCCTCCGGTGATCGCATTAATACTGGCGATTTTATTATTTGTCGCCAGCACGTTTTTCTTAAAGACTAATACTGGTTTGGCCGTAATGCTTAAACGAGGGCAGACAATCATAAATATTACAGCTTATCTGGGTCTCATTGCGGCTGGCCAGACCATTGTGATTCTTGCGGGCGGAGAAGGCATTGACCTCTCGGCGGGTACCACCGTTACTCTGGCTGCCATTGTTACCGCAGTAGTAGCTGATAAATCAGATGCAAACCTGCCAATAGCGCTGGCTGCTGCTTTGACCGCCGGCGGTCTGGTTGGCCTGGTAAACGGAATTGGTGTGGCGATATTAAAGATTCACCCGGTGGTGATGACGCTGAGTGTATCAGGCGTTACCATGGGAACCATATTGGCGATTTATCGGGGTGTTGTGCACGGCGGCGCCGGACCAGGTTTTAATAAGTTTGTTTCTATGCCATTCACAATCGGCAATATTAATCTTGGATTTACCGGAGCGGTAATAGCCTGGGTTTTCGTCAGTATTATGATTTGGTTCATTTTGAATAGAACCCAATTTGGGAAGCACCTATATGCTATTGGCGTCAACCGTGAAGCCGCGCACCTTTCTGGTGTGCACGTAACCAGAACAGCCATTTTTGCTTACGTTCTTTGCGGTGTTTTCACGGCCTTTGGCGGATTCATCGTGCTCGGCTACATTCAATCGGTGTACTTTATCATTGGGGATGGATACCTTTTCCCAAGCATCGCGGCAGTTGTTTTGGGCGGAACGGTGCTGGCAGGCGGCGAGGGTTCTTATTGGGGTACGATGAGCGGGGCAATTGTTTTAACCGTTTTGGATTCGATTCTCACTTCCTCTCAGGTTGAGGTGAGTGTCCGTCAGATTGTCTTGGGAATTCTCTTGTTGGCAGTGATTTCGCTTTATGGCAGGCAAAAAGCATTACGCCAATAAGAACCAGCATTAAAATATGTTAATATAAAACCGAGTAGAATTCTTCAATTACTCGGTTTTATTGATATTAAGTATTGTTGGAAGATCAGCAAGTGGAGTTATTAATCATTAATCTTTGAACAATTGAGTGATCTCACCTGTATTCTTATCTTTTAGGATTAATTTTATCTTCCCATCAGGCATCTTTTCTTCCTTTATCAGATAATGACGAGCATCATATTCCATTAATTCCGTCTTTGATTCACTTTTTTCACCACCTCGCCAAACTTCCAGTTTAACCGGTTCCCATTTTTTGCTCTCGGCAGACCGATAGCAAGCATCTACGATCGCATTTACAACATACCCATCATAAAACGTTTCCTTTGGTTCTACATTATTTTCCAGCGAATCGAGCATATCCTGGAACATATGTGCATAGCCCAGGGCATGCACCTCATCTCCAACGGGGAAGAGCCATCCAGTTTCTCCCTCTGCTTTTTCAGCGATGTAACCACCCTGTCCTACTGAGGTGAACATTTCATATCCGGTCCTTAACCAGTGATTTAACCAGATGGTGCCTTCTGTACCTGATATTTCATCTCGCAGATCCATACCTCCGCGAAAAGTCCAGCTTACTTCTAATTGACCAATTGCTCCGTTTTCATAGCGGACCAAAGCAACTGCACTGTCTTCCGCGTCAATTGGATGGACTTGTGTGTCTGCCCAACACGTGACTTCAACCGGGCGTATATCTTTTCCAATGAAGTTTCGTGCGATTTCGATACAATGACAACCCATATCTACAATCGCACCACCCCCAGACAATTCTTTATTCCAGAACCAATCACTATGGGGTCCAGGATGTGTCTCTCGTGAACGCGCCCATAAAACTTTCCCCAAAGCGCCAGCTCTAACAGATGCGATTGCTTTCATTGTTTTTGGGGTATAAACAAGGTCTTCAAGGTATCCAGCAAATATGCCTGCCTTTTCAACTGCTTCCAGCATTTCCAAGCCTTCTTGTGCAGTTCGGCCCAATGGCTTTGTGCATAGTACTGGTTTTCCTGCTTTCGCTGCAAGTAAAACTGCTTCTTTATGCAGATGGTTGGGTAAACCGATTACAACCAAATCTGTTCCCGGATCATTAATTGCCTCTACAATTGAGGTAGTCCAACGAGGGATGCCCCACTCGGAAGCAAACTTTTTCGCTTTTTCTTCACTGGAAGTGCAAACAATTTCAACAGTATCCTTACTGCGCATTCCCATCAACGTCATTGTATAAAAAGTACCGATCAGACCCCCTCCTAACATTGAAATCTTTCGCATAATAATATCTCCTCAAATATTGAATATTAAATAAATTATATTTATCTTTAATTCTCTTACCATAATTTAATGTTTTCTTATTTACTCCTTTAATTATAATTTCACACAATATTTGTGTCAATTTTCTGCCGATGATTGAGCAAAATTGTATAATTCGATCGGTGAAATACCAATAAAGGAGATACATGGCAACAAATATGCTTCCCCGAGAACGTGTTCAAATGGCAATGTCCTTTCAAGAGCCAGATCGTATTCCAATCGCAATTGGCGGTGGTCCGTATGGAATTGTGGATGAATTGTATAAGGATTTACTGAAGTTCTTTTCTTTAGGTGACCCTGTTGAACCGTTCAGGACAGGTCATAATATTTCGTATATGGATGATCGATTATTGGAAAAATTAGGGACCGATTTTCGGTATGTATATCCCTCCCTTTCTCCAAGCAGCCCATCCCAAAAAACCAAATCCCCAGATACTTTCCTGGATGCATATGGGCAGGTATGGAAACGCGCGTTCCCTTATTTTTATACGGGAAAGGGAATCCTTTCAGACATCCACAAAATTGACCAGATCGATGATTATGTCAAATGGCCTGATCCAAATGACCCCTGCTGGTTTAATAATTTATGCGAGAGAGCCCGTGATTTGCGAAATTCAACTGATTATTGGATTACAGCACGCATGATCAACTCGCATGGACCATTTCAGATGGCCTGCGACCTGCGCAGCACTGAAAGATTTTTAATGGATATGGTAGCGGATGAAGATTTCGCAATGGCTTTATTGAACCGTGTTGGGGATTCCCTTTGCAGTTTTTTGGACCGATATCTTTGTGCCTGTGGGCCATATATCGATATGATTGAATTACCAGGAGATGATTATGCTGGAAATAGTAATTTGATCATTTCTCCAACTATGTTTAGAAAATTTATCAAGCCGATTATTACTCGTATGGTAGAGCAGGTGAAAACTTTCAGGCCCGAAATAAAAGTTATGCTGCATAGTGATGGGGCGATCACGAGGTTAATTCCAGAATTAATTGATATTGGGATAGATGTGCTTCACCCGATTGAACCGCTCCCCGCAACCAATCAATCTGAGGTTAAAAAGAATTACAGCGACAGATTGGTATTCTTAGGGGGAATTGATATCTCTAAAGCAATGCCAGGTTCGGAGCAGGATGTAATTTTAGAAACAAAAAGGTGCATAAACCAACTCGCACGGGGCGGTGGATATATTTTAGCTCCTTCAAACCATCTTCAATCTGATGTATCAGTAGAAAATGTCGTTCTTTTATTTAATACTGCGCGATTATATGGAAACTATCCAATTAAGATTTGATGGAATGATATGAACCATTTTTTTTATAAGATTGCGAATTGATATATTAATAGGGTCTAATTAATATTCTCGTTCTCGAATTCTGAAAAAATATTTTTAGGGAAAGTAAAAGAATATCATTGTTGAAATGTTAATCAGATGGAAACAACCTATTTGAGTCGCCTCTCATGTGTGTCAAGCCCCCAATTTTAGTACCATTCATAAGTAGACACTTTCAGGGTTAGAAGAAAATTCATAAGGAGTCTTATTCCCTAATGAAGCATGGGGGCGAATGGAATTGTATTCCTCTAACTGTCAAGCCCCCAAATTTAGTGCCACTCAGAAGTAAACAGTTTCGGTAAGAATCTCAGCCAATTTCCCGGTATTCAATGTTTGCAGAGTAACACCAATAGCATAACTTGAATTCAACTAGCAAGTGCAACTTTGAAAGCGTTAGAGAGGTAAGCTGCGGTAAGATAAGCGCCTCTCCAACGACTAAATCAAAGGAGCACTCATGGGAACATACGCACAGCTTCTTCTGCCGAATCATGACGAGCTATTCCTACAAGGGGCTTGTTTGCGGATGGTGTTTGAGCAGGAGTGGCTAAGAACGCTAATTCTTCAGGATCAAGACCACATCCCTGCAATCCAAGTACGATTGCCCCGCCAGCAATCATTGCAACTCCTTTGAGGAAATCTCGTCTGATCAAATAAATTTTTTTATATTTGACTCCTTTTTGATTGTTCTTTTTTTGGATATTTTTCTTGGGTGCAGATTTATTTTTGGGAGATACCGCTTCGCTCTTGACTTGGGCTTGCCTTCCGTTGCCAACATCTTCTTGGTGTAGACGTTTTTCTGTTCACGCCGAGAAGATGTTTGGGTGCGGCTCTCAAATCAAAATTACGTATGCAGCGGCTTCATCTCTCACTAGAATGCGTATTTTACGCCGGTAAGCTCTTCGGAGATTTCCCATAGTCGTTTGGCGTCATCTTCATTATGTGAGGCTTCGCTTGATTCCAGTAGCTCTGGGAAACCCCTGAAGCCGCCCATTTTTGTTGGACCGACATACTGACCGTTTTTCAGGGTCCTGTCTGTGGCGGCGCGCATAATTCCGAGCGAGCCCATGTCTGGGGTCATCGCCAGCAGAAGATCAAAAATATTGAACATCAAGCTAAAGCTGAATGAGCGTTGGGTATGCTCATTCGATTTCATGATATTCGATTTGACGAAGCCGGGATGTGCAGCAATGCTCTCAACGTTGGCACCGGTTTGCGCCAATTTTCGGCTAAGCTCATAGGCAAAGAGAAGGTTTGCCAGTTTGCTCTGCTCGTAAGCCTTCATTTGGTGATATTCGCCTGTCAGGAATAAATTATCAAAACTCATGATGCCTTGTACATGATTCATGCTGCTCATCGTAACAACTCTCGAATCTTTTGTGCTCATGAGACGATCCATCAGGCGACCCGTCAGGGCGTAATGACCAAGATGATTGACACCGATTTGCATCTCAAACCCATCTTTTGTTTTGAGTTCAGGGGTTTGACACATACCAGCGTTGTTGATCAGAATATCCAGTGAGGGATATTTCTTTTTGAAAGCTTTGGCGAATTTTTCTATTGAAGCCAGGCTGCTCAAATCTAGCGGGATGAACTCCAGCTTTACACCAGGATTTTCATTTTTGATGCTCTTTAGTGCCTTCTTTGCCTTTTCAGGATTACGGCAAGCCATAATAACGGTGGCGCCCTTTGCAGACATATATTTCGTGGCAGAAAAACCTATGCCGCTATTGGCGCCAGTTATTATTATTGTTTTCCCTGTTAAAACAGGTAGATTCTTTTCAGTCCATTTTGTTGGACTTTTTTTCTCAATTGTCTTCATTTTATTTCCTTTCCAAATAAATTTTGTTTTCATCTGTGTGTAGATCAATTTTCTAAAATCCTTCTACTCAACTGCTTGGATTAAGCATATTTTCAGTAGTCTATATTGAATTCATCATATTCTCCTTTCGACACGCAAGTAGACTGAACATTCATTCGTTACATTGCAAAAAAATATCAGGCCTTAATTGCATTCCAACAAGCATTGGCCGCCGCTTGTATAAGCTCATCATCCAATACAACCAGGCCAGCGGAGTGTCGCTTGACTAAAGGCGGGATTGGAGAAAAACTTAAATCGAATAATACAATTGGGGACAGTGGTAAAAATACCCCCTCTTCCACGCCTTGTTGAAAAAGATTAAAAAAAGGTACAACGGCTTGTGTAAAATCTTCTTCTAAATGATATACGTAGGGGGAATTTTCAAATTGTTCTAAGAACAACCCCTTAGTTGGAAAGTTCAGGCTATAGCGAACATAGTTGTGCCAAATATCTAGAAATCGCTGATTTAGTGATAAATCTTCTGAATAATCGATCAACATTGCTTGTATGGTTTCAAGTTTGATCTCTTTGTAAAGTTCATTGATTAACTCTTCTTTACCAGAAAAATAATGATAAATGATACCTGTACTCACACCCGCGGTTTCAGCAATCAGAGACATGGGGGTGTTATGAAAGCCGCGCTCCGAAATGAGGTCCAAGGTTGTCATTAATAGGGCGCTGCGTTTATCAGCTACATTTTCTTTCTTGGTGTTCATTACAAAGTTTATCCTTATTTAGGTATAGAATGAACGTTCACTCTAAATATATCATGTCCAATTATTTTTGTCAAGAGTTCGTTGTATTAAACTTTAAAATGTCACACTCCGTGAGAAACTATGGAGATGAGACAAATGACAAAAATAACAATAGCATGCGGCTTATGCGTGTATCGTTAGAATTCAATTGAGGGCCATTTAATAAACAAATGGAGAGTTATATGACCTCGCCAGTTCTTCGTTTAATGCAGAAGAGTGTGTCAATGGACACAATAGACGCTGTAACACACAATGGACCTGCTGATTCCTGGTCATACGACGGCATGATGATCGGCCAAGAAACAACCGCACCTGGTGGGTTAGCCATGGGGTTGCGAAATATTCCGGTATTATTAGATGTTGCCGAAGCGATGAAAAAGTATGCGTCGCCTAATGCATGGTTGATTAACCTGGCAAATCCCTCTGGAATGCTGATGGAAGCGCTAAATCAGCGAAGCTCAATTCAATTTGCCGGTATTCAATGTTTGCAGAGTAACACCAATAGCATAATAATTAACATCAGGACATTTCCAGTTAAAATACATGTATGATAAAAAAAGCTTATGATGATTTCAGCGGTGATTATGACCGCTTCGTGAACTGGAAAGAGCGCCTGTTAGTCGAGATGCCCTTTCTTCTGGAAAAACTTCGTACGGCTACCCCTGAGGGAGACCGGCTTGCTTGCGTGCTGGATGCCGCCTGTGGGACGGGTATGCACGCCATCGCCCTCGCAAGAACAGGGATGCGTGTGTTCGGAACAGACCTCAGCCCAGGGATGATCCGGGTGGCAAAAGAGAACGCGCACACAGCACAATCAAACGCGGAGTTCAAAGCAGTCGGGTTCGGCGCGCTGGCAGAGGCATTTTCCGGATCATCCCCCTATCCCTTCGACTCGATCATCTGCCTGGGGAATTCCCTGCCGCATCTGCTCTCTCAGGAAGCAATCTTGGACGCGTTAGCAGATATGGCAAAGTGCCTGCGCCCAAGTGGATTACTCCTGCTCCAAAACCGCAACTTTGACGCTGTCATGGCGGAAAAGAACCGCTGGCTCGGAACACAATCGCAGGTGGAAGGCAGCCATGAGCGATTGTTCCTGCGATTTTACGATTTCGACTCTGACGGATTGATCACCTTCAATATCATCCGCTTGCACAAGGACGGAAACGGACCATGGACACAGCAGGAATCTGCTACGCGCCTGTTTCCATTAAAACAAGAGAACCTCTTACCACTACTTAAAAGAGCAGGTTTTCATCAAATTTCCTGCTTTGGGCAAATGGGAAACGGTGCTTTTGATCCAATGAAAAGCGGCAATCTTGTGGTCACAGCCGTGAAGAAATGATTGAGATCAATGATGAAATGTTAAGTTGGAACAACGCCATCCTAACCTATTTCCTCACTGATTGTCATCGCAAGCACAGCGACACTATCTCCTTCTATAACGGTTGCTGTACCGAAAAGATAAAGGAATGTTCCAGATTTCTACAAACACAGGAGCAGGAGTTTGCCACATCCCGATTTACGGGGTTCGCAATGACAGATAAATTAAAGGGATTGCCACGTCGTGCTTCGCGATCACTGCGCTTT
>Ga0255413_1014_pt1 | contig 13625 bp, 7 predicted proteins | sample ANMaggSeSYBR01K5_FD_182651 | JGI IMG/M metagenome (GOLD analysis project Ga0255413, IMG submission 182651) | Sediment cell enrichment communities from methane seep in Santa Monica Basin, California, United Staets - ANME aggregate JGI... | ecosystem: Environmental > Aquatic > Marine > Cold seeps >... | reverse complement strand
TATATTTCCAATACGCATGTATATTATAGTCAAAATAAAAGAATTCGACACGGGAACCAGTTTTGAATTTGTGATAAAAATATTTCCTTCCCTTTCTTTCTTCCCAGCCGATTGTGCTACACTTTTCTATTTCCCCTATTACACACGTTCAATTTTGGCATTAGGTTTAATTTTCCTTCCATCGGCAAAGCGCCTTATCACAACCTATGGATACTTCTTGTGGCATCCCAGGGCTGTGCTTCATGATCTCCGCATTCTGCTTTTCAGGGTTCGCTTCTTGCCACACCAAGTCTTACGGGGTTCGCAAGGACAAGGGATTTGTTTGGTTTTAGAAACCAGCCCAACCCACGGGCAGGATAAAGGAAAACGTTAGGTTGGTAAGTTAATCTATACATAAGGGGGGAGATTGCCACGCGCCTTTCGGGCGCTCGCAATGACAGATAAATAGGAAGGATTCTTGAGGAAGAACTCTTAATTAATCTTTCATACAGCACTGAATATATTCAGCATAATTCACAATTAGATTGCCAAATCTTGACCAATGCCCAGATGTCCAACGCCTAGTATGCATAAGCCCCATGACTCCTCGGCGCAGATTGAAAGACATGTGTGTGGTTGGAATGGGCTTTTTCCAAACCGACCTTTTTTGGGATTATGGGTTTGAAAACCAACCTATTGAATATTGGTATTACGTATGGTGGAAACATATTTTTACATACTGATGAATTTAATTATTAAATGAGACCAATAAATAATTCTGAAGAGTATATGCAAAGAGTGGTGATAGATGCAATATTTTCGGTGCAAGGAGTTTAGCACCACAGCCAGTTTTAATGTTTAGATAAGAAGCCCTCAACTTCCTTGATAAAATCCAGGGTCTCACTCTCAATTTGTTTTGTTAAATCATCTAAATCACTAAAATCCGGATGGTCAATTAAAATGTGATCCACTATATAATCAACGCCTCTTGGATTTGATGAAATGTGGTATTCATTCCAATCGCTTTCTTTTATCAATTTCCAGTATTTAGCTTGAACATCTCAATTTACTCCCGACAACCAAACTTCAAATCTAAATGTGTCGTGAATAAAAACGATCGCAATTTTCAAACTTCGACTTTTTAATGATTTTGGAAAGAAGGAAAAATATGTCATATCCATATATCCATAATAAATGCTGCTGGATACGTAATAATCGGGATATTTATTTATAAAATGCGATCTCAAATCTCTAAAATATTCCATCAATCCTTTATATGCCTTTTTGATGTCACCCTTCTGCAGCTGTTTTTTATATTCAGTCATATATTCATGAAATGATTCCATATTTTATTTCTCCATTTTCTTGTGATTGTGTTTATGTAAAAACCATTTGAAGAATAAATAAAAGCAACCCATTTGATCAAGACCAATACAATCCAAGTATTACATTTTTTCCTATATTTCGTAAACACAGTTCTATGAGGAGAACCAATCCGGAGTGAGTATAAGACCCAAGACAGAGATGATGCAGTCTGAATGCTCCTGTCTTTCGTTAGGTAACAATAGCATAATCGAAGACGGGTGACCTGTAAGTTATCCAGTAGTTTTCTTTGTATAATTACTTTCAAGAAGTGTTTATGCAGCGAAGATCTTGCATAACACCCAGCTAGTTTGCAAGTCGGATTAAATGAAGATTTCGGTTAGGAAAATCACTTTAGATTTTATGTGTGAGTTTTTCCAATGCTAAAAAAATCAACTTCGCTTACCATGCTTGCTTGTCTACCACTCATCTTGGTATCTTGCGGAATCATAGAAGAAATGGGAGAGGGCAGTTTGACTACCCGGGAGCAAGAAGAAACCGCCTTAACACAGCCCACTGTAGTCAGGCCTGCAAATACACTGTCTTCAAATCGTCCACTGACGGACACCGAGGATGTTGAATATCCGCCTATCTCAATATATATATCTCCGCATGGAAGCGATGAAAATCACGGCAGCAGCCGAGAACAAGCTTTTGCGAGTGTGAAACAAGGGCTCGAATCAGCCCGGGCAGGAGAAGTGGTATTGATTTCGGAAGGGGTTTATCACGAAGGGATAGAGTTAGAAGGTTTGATCGGGCCGATCATTATTATTGGGGAAGGCGATGTGATATTTGATGGGGACCGAAAAATTAGAATAGGCATTTGGTGTGAGAATTGCTCTAACATTACCTTCGATAATCTCACTTTTCGTAACTATACTGATGTTGGAATTGGAGTGTACTTAAGCGACCAGATTGTAATGCGCAATCTCACCTTGCATAACAACGGTTTTGCTGTGCAATTAGTAGACTGGGAATTTGAGGGCTATGGCATTATGGTTGATGTATCTAGTAATATTTTGGTTGAAAACAACATGGTCTTTGAAAACGGTCCCAACCCGCAGATCATCCCAGATTTCATTATGGGGACGGGTATCAATATCTACGGCTGTACCCACAGCCAAATGATGTACAACCAAGTTTATAACAATATCGGCGGTACTCTTGTGGAAGATAGCGTGGATGTGTTGGTTGAAGGCAATGAAATTTGGGGCAACGATTTGGATGCAAGCATCGACGAGTGGTGGGATGGCGGATTATGGATAGATGGCGGACATGATATAGTCGCACGCAACAATTCTTTCCACGACAACCTTGGCCCAGGGATTGAAGTGAGCAACGAAGATAACCAGGAAGTTTATGGATATGTGCTGGAGAATAATATCAGCACTGGTAATTATTTTGGCATTTACGTCTGGAATTTTGGCACAAACGACTTCCCTGACGAAAGTATATTGAAGATGGTGGGTAACATATTCGAAAACAACTCACAGCAAGATATCATGATTACCGATTGGGAGTGCCCACCTGACGACCCCTGCGGCTAGAAACTCCACACTCAAGGATTACTGGCACAGCCTATTCGCGATGACATACAGTGGCGTTATTGTTTTCTCGTTCCCGCACCTATAACTCGTCGAACGCGGGACTGGAGAGAAAGAGGCAGTGTTCCGCCTGCCAGAACGCTCCCTGTGGATTATGGGCGCGATTGCATTCTGTGCCGCGATCGAGGAAGGAGCAATGGCTGACTGGGGCGGTGTCTATCTGACGAAAGTTTTAAATGCGAAGGCCGCATTGGCAGTATTGGGCTTTGCCGCTTTCTCGCTGACGATGCCTAATCATTGGCGCACTTGGCGCGCATGAACTATATCCCAAAGGCCTTTTCAGCATCAATGTAAATATGCGATCTGCGTCAACTGCTGTGCCATCGAGAGTGGATGATCAACCAATCGCGCAATACGGTGAACTAGCCCTGGTTCAAGAAGATCCTGTGAAAATTCTTTTTGATAATCATCCATCAGAGTACAATAATTGATAAGAAATTCCCCATGAGAGGTAAAGATGGACCGATTAACTGAAGTCAAAGTAAAGCATGACCGCGTTAGGAAGTACCTAAGAGAAAATCAGTATGATGGGGTACTCCTCACCAGCATCGCAAATTTTTCATGGTTGACTGCAGGTGCTGACTCGCATGTAGAAAATCACAGTAAATTTGGTGTAGGTTCTTTGTTTGTAACTGATAAAAAAACAGTTGTCATCACTAATAATATAGAAGCAGAACGGTTATTAGCCGAAGAGCTTAAAGGGATTGAAACTGAGTTCGAGTTTGCAATCTCAAACTGGTATGATCCATTAGGTGAAAGGGATATTCTTAAGAAACTGATATCAAACCAAAAAGTTGCCGCTGACACCTCAAGGGAGGGGATGGCTGCCCTGGGTAGTGATTTTGCATCGCTGAGATATGAACTGACCAAGGCAGAAGTCGAGAGGCTGCGCTGGCTTGGAAAGCACAGCGGTATAGCTGTTGAAAAGGCCGCCAGAACAATTCAACCGGGAATGACTGAACATGAGATTGAAGCAATTATGGCTAAAGAATTGATGGCAGATAATATCATGCCCGTTGTTCTCCTAGTAGCTGGGGATGAAAGAAATTCCAAGTACCGGCATCCAGTACCCACAGAAAACACATTTACAAAATATGCCAAACTTGTCTGCTGTGCCCGTAGATGGGGGTTGATTACCTCACTTACTCGTTCTATTTTTGTTGGAAAAACGCCTGCTGATCTAAAGGAAAAACAGGATGCGGTTGTTTTTGTGGACGCAGTGTTTATGGCACGGACAAAACCCGGTGTTGTTGTCGGCAACATCATAGATGATACCAAAGCTGCGTACGCAATAGCAGGTTATCCAAATGAATGGCAACACCATCATCAGGGCGGCGCCATTGGATATGAAGCTCGGGAATATATAGGCATTTCAGAATCTAAAGAGGTTGTTGGAAATCCGCAAGCATTCGCTTGGAATCCGAGTATTCATGGAAATAAATCAGAAGATTCGATAATTGTTTCCAACGCAGAACCGGAAGTGATCACGATGACGGGGGATTGGCCGGTTATCGAAGTGAATTATGATGGGATGGTTTATAAACGCCCCGCAATTCTTGAAATATAATCTAAATAATTGCATAAGCAATTTCATTTTGATGCGGATTTGCATGAATTGTGGGCGGAAATCATGTTTCTACTGTGTGAAAGCAGCTACTTGTTATTTTTACTGCTATTTTAAAGATAGTAAATAGTAATGAAAGTGTAAAGATGTTACATTAGAGAGGGAAAACAACATTGAAAGCAGTTTTTACAGCAAATGATACAAGGAATGGCATAAAAGAAATAGTGAAGAGAGCAAGCCAGATAGGTATTGCTATACCCGCATTCAATGTCCCCTATCTGCCCATGATCGAGCCCGTGATCCGGGCAATTATTGATCAAAACTCGTTTGCGTTAATTGAAGTAGCACGTCTCGAATGGGAAAAATTTGAAAGCCAAAGCTCTCGAGCGGTGATTAATGAGTATCATAAATGGCAGAATTCTGATCATACAAGAATCCATCTGGACCACATACCGGTAATTGATGAGGATGGCCTAAAAGTTGATTTTCTATCAATTATTAAGGAAGCGATTGAACTGGGCTACGAATCAGTGATGGTGGATGGCTCCCGATTGAGCCTGGAAGATAATATTGTGGCTACAAAACAGGTTGCTGAAATCGCTCACCAGGCGGGAATTCCTTGTGAAGCAGAACTTGGAGCGGTATTAGGCCATGAAACTGGACCTCTTCCACCATATATAGAGCTGTTCAATTCAGGGAAGGGATTCACCGATATTCAGGAGGCAAAACGTTTTGTCAATGAAACCGGATGCGATTGGCTGTCGGTAGCTATAGGAAATATTCACGGTTTTATTTCCAAAGCAAAGAAGGACCTTAAGAAGGTACAAGCCAAATTAAACCTGGATCATCTTGATGCCTTGCATCGGGAAACAAGAATTCCGCTGGTTTTGCATGGTGGCTCTGGTGTACAGCAGGAATATGTCCTAAAAGCAACAAAGCGGGGTATTACAAAGATCAATATTGGAACTGATATTCGGCAGGCATATGAATCAGCGGATAAATCCGCAGGAGATCTAATCGCTTCCCAGGACGCGGTTTATGAGCGCACGACATGGATCATCCGTGATTATCTCGATTTGATAGATACTAAAGAAATATTACTGGAAAAATAATATGAGTTTACTGGGTATTGACGTTGGTACAACGGGTTGTAAATCAGCAATTTTTTCAGAAACTGGCGAAATGCTCGCTTTGGCTTATGAAGAATACAACCATAATAACCCCGAACCGGGTTGGGCGGAGTTGGATTCGGTTGATGTGCTGGAAAAAACAAAGCGTACAATCGTCAAAGTTGCCAATAAACCGGGTATGGGATCCATTAGAGCCCTATCCGTTACATCTCTGGGTGAAGCGATGGTTCCGGTAACCAGGGATCGTAAGATCCTGGGCTCATTCTTACTGAATTATGGGAGAAGTGGGGAAAAATATTTTCTTTCAGGGGAGCAACTGATTATTAATCAGGAAGTTATGAATTCAAATCCTCTTGTAATTTGTATCCTTCTTTAAATATCTTCAAGCAGGCGTCCACCACCTTGGGGTCTAGCAGAGTGCCCTTATCATGCCTGATCTGCTTGAGGGCTTTTTTAATACCATGAGCCGGGCGGTAGGGGCGGTGGGATGACATGGCTTCGACAATATCAGATACATCCAGAATCCTGGCCTCGAGCATTATTTCATCACCCTTGAGGCCCTGCGGATAACCAGAGCCATCCATCTTCTCATGGAGCTGATGGACCATCTTGGCTATCGGCCAGGGGAATTCAATCTCCTTCAGCAGGTCAAATCCGATCTGGGAGTGAGTTTTAATCAGGTCGAATTCGAGTTCACTAAGCTTGCCCGGTTTGCTGAGAATTTCAGCTGGTATATTGACCTTGCCCAGGTCATGGATGATCCCCGCCATTTTGATCCCTTCAACTTGTTTTTCGGAAAGGTGCATCTCTCTGGCGATGGCAGCGGCCAGGTCAGCCACCCGTTTCTGATGGCCGGCTATGTATGGATCGCGCGCTTCAACCGTTGCCGCGATAATATGGATGGTGCCCTCAACGGTTTTTTGAAGTTCTTTCTTGGCCAGTTCAGATTGTTTATACAAGGCAGCATTCGAAATAGCTGTCGCAATCTGAGGTGAAAAAGCTTCGAGGAATCGCAGATTATCCTCCGAATAATCATCCGTGTGATAACTGAAGACCTGAATAACACCTATCACATTGTTTTCTTGCTTCAGTGGAACGATCAAAGCGGAGCGTGCAACTTGCTTATCATCGGGCACTTCATTGTGTTTTTTAATCCCTTCTTTATCAATATAGTACGAAGTTCGAGATGTCTTTCGGTGAGCTACATAATCCGCGAGGCGAAGGGGTTCCCCGGAAAGAATAACCCGGCTTTGGGTACCACGACTTTTTTCACCCAAGGGAATGGGCGGGATTTCGCTTACATCGAATTCTTTTCCCTCATATATTACATACTCACATCGGATAAAACCATCGTTGGGGTCATAAGAAGAAATAACAAATTGATCGCATGGCATGATCTTTGAAATAACGTCGAACACATTCGCATATATGGTTTTCAAATTGAGCGTCTGACCTAATTGTTTTCCGGCTCCATACAACAAAGCAATCGATTCGCTCTTCTCGTGGAGCGCCTCCTCCGCGCGCATGCGCTCAGTGATGTCTTCTCCGGAACTCAATACACCAATGCTGTTTCTTTTTTCATCCCATAGAACTGTGTTATGCCAGGCGATGATCCTTTCCTCTCCAGATTTGGTCAGGACCGGGTTTTCGTAAAATTCCACTGGTTCAATATCCCCAGCCATTAATTTTCTAAAAACCCCTTTCACTTCCTTTCTGTTTCGTTCTGGCAAGCAGGTGTCGAACCAGTTCACCCCGGTTAGTTCACCTTCTTGATAACCCAGGATCTGGATGCCTTTTTGATTGATGAGGTTGATCTCGCCTTTCTTATTGAGCACTAACAATGCCACTCCGGCGATATCCAGATATTCTTGCGCTTTCTCCTGCTCTTGCTTCAGCGATTCCTCGTTTCGCTTGCGCCTGGTAATGTCAGTTAGAGAGCCCACTATCGCGATAGTCTTTCCATCACGTATCACAGGAGCTTCGCGGATCTCCGCCCAAATCCGCTGGCCTTTTTTTCCAATCAATTCAAGTTCATATGGTGGTTGGGGCTTGCCGGTGTTGATTGCCTCCTGGGTGATCAGAAACCCTTGCTGATTGATGGGGTTATCTGTTGTCAGGTCGGTCCACTTAATAAACATTTCCTCGGGTTCGTAGCCAAAGATTTGTTTTGACTGGGGGCTTACATATGTCAGCAGGTGGTCCGCTGTATGAGAGTAAAACATATTAGTACTATTTTCAATAATATTACGCAGCTTCTCTTCGCTTTCCTGTAACGCTTGTTCTACACGCACCCGCTCGGTGATATCTTCCCCGGAACTCAACGACCCGATCCTGTGTTTCTCATCATCATCCCACTCCCATAATGGGGTGCTGTGCCAATCGATGATGCGTTCTTCTCCAGTTTTGGTCAAAACGGTCTTTTCAAAACGATCCACCAGTTTCACCTCACTAGCTAAGAACTTGTTAAATCCCTCCTTAGATTGCCTCCTGTCCGCTGCAAGCAGGCAAGTATCGAACCAGTTTTTACCCATCAGTTCTTCGATCTGGTATCCCAGGATGCCAGCTCCTTTTTGGTTCACGAGTGTGATCTCACCTTCTCTATTTAATGCCAAGATCATCACTTCAGCAATATCCAGGTATTTCTGGGCTATATCCCGTTCCTGCTGGATAGTATCCTCCGCCTGCACCCGCTCGGTGATATCAATTGCTAATCCGCCCACCTGTGTGTCCCCATCAGGCAGTTGAATTGGGAATTTTATATCTAAGAGCGTGTGGGGTTTTCCGTCACGCATAACCACGGTGAATTCTTGGTTAGTGATACATCCTTCATTTATTACCCGCTTGCTGTTGGCTTCAATCTCATCTGATATTTCATTGGGATAATTATTCTTAATAGAAGTTCCGATATAATCTTCTAATGTAGAATATCCATCGGCTGCAATAGATGCGGGATTTCCGTATATATGCCCCAAATCTTTATTTAGAATATAGGCGAATGCCGGTACATTTTCCATGAACGCCCGGAACCGTTCCTCGCTGATTTTCAGTTTTTCCTGCGCCTGTTTGCGTTCGGTGATGTCTTCACCGAACGACTGAATGCTGTTGACCTTCCCTTTATTATCGAAAAGCGCGCGGTCTGTCCAGCGCATCCAGCGGATCTCGCCGTCATGCCTGATCACCTTGTTCTCAAATGTTCGTACAGGCGACTCTACTGTGAGCGAGGCGATATTTGACATAACTTTTTCTCTATCTTCCTCTGGAATTTGAGAAGTTATGTTCGTGCCGATCAGTTCATCATATGTTTTCCCTAAAAATCTACAGCTCTCCTGGTTCACAAATGTGATCGTTCCATCAGGCAGGAACCTGTCGATCAACCCTGGTGAATCTTCAACAACCGAATGGAACTGTTCCTCGCTTTGACGCAGATTTTCTTCCGACTGTACCCGCACGATTGCGGAAGTTACTTGCTCCGCAATAGTATTTAACCGTTCGATATCTGATTCCGCGAATATCCCGGTGCTTGAAATATCAAATACTCCAACAGTTTTACCTTTCATCACTAGGGGAATGATAACAACAGAATCTGTTTTCAATATTTTCTGTATTTTCGGGACAAGTTTTTTTATACCAGCGCGCACTTTTGCAGGGAGGGGGACAACGGCAACAAATTCGTTAAGCACAGCTTGTATTTCCGCGGGAGTACAGATTAGCTTGGCCTTCCCATCCAGGAGCACCTGCTGGTAATAACTCTCGGAATCTAATGTCAGTTTAATTTGTGGAATTTCCATTCCAATCAGGCTCTTGATTTGTTTTTCAATTGCTGGAGGGAGATAAGATTCCTGCATGACGAGTTTTTTCTTATCCTTACTGAGTAGATATACTGTCGCACCGCTACCGGAAAAAATCTCTCTTGTCTTTTCTGAAAAAATGTGAGTGATTTCCTGAAGTCCCTCTCCTCGATTTACGGAAGCGTTGATGGCATGAATCACACTCAAATCCTCAGTCCTCTGCCTGAGTTCCCGACTAACTTTTTCAAGCTCAGCAACTTGCTGTTTCAGTTTATCTGCAGTAATCTTCTCATCTTCAAACAAGCGGGCATTTTTAATGATCAGTGCAGTCTGGCTTGATATAGTACGATACATATCTATCTCGTCTGCGGAAAATGACCGGGTTTTCCCGACTGTGCCAAGGATAAGGACACCTACAGCTTCCTTCTTGATAAGGAGGGGCAAGTAAAGAATCGAGCGTAACCCCCGTATATCGCTAACTTCCCGTTCTGCTGAAGTAAGGGTGGCCGCCGCAGCGTCAGGCAGAATAACTGGTGAACCAGTGGAAATGGATTCCTGCGCGTGGGGGTGATCATTAAGCGGCGCATCACGCAAATTCTCTGGGAATTGTGGGGGCAAAGGGGGCAGGGCTTCCTCTAAATGCAGAATCTCCCTTTTAAGTAGATATATCGCGCCAGTATCCAGCCCAACCAACTGGATTGCATTTTTCAAAACAAGCCGCAATATGGTATTTAAATCAATCGCAGCGGAGATCTTCTGGCTGATATCCAATAAGGCGTTCAGGTTATTGCTTTGCTGTAAGAGGACTTTTTCTCTGTGCTTACGCTCGGTGATATCCAACACAGTACCGAGGATTACTCCCGGGCTGTTATCTTCATCGAAAATTGTTTCCGCTTGTTTATTTACCCATCTGACCTCACCGTCAGGAAGAACAATGCGGTGGTCAATGTTTATTTCCCCCCCCCTCTGGATCAGTGAATCAATGCTTTTCTGAACAAACTCCCGATCATCAGGGTGAATCGCTTTCATGATAAGTTCATGGGTTAACAGGACTTCCCGCGGATCGAATCCATGAATTACGTAAACTTCATCTGATAATATAGATTGGTTTGTCTTCGGGTCCAGTTCCACAAATCCTAAGCGCCCAACCTGCTGTGCTTTTAATAAACGTTTCTCACTTTGACTCAGCTGTTTGTGGCTTTCTCTCACCTGGTCAAGCAAACGCGCGTTCTCAATCACACTGGACAATTGATTTCCAATCGATTCCAGCAGGTCCAGGTTCTTCTGTGAGAAAGCATCTGTCTTTGTCAGGTTATCGGCATAGATAATGCCTACAACACGCTTATTGAACATGAGCGGAACAGCAATCTGTGATTTTATTTTTCTGATGTTGGGTCCATCTATCAACTCGAAATCGGAAGCCTCGGACACATCCTTGGTTATAGCTGGTTTTTTGGTGCGGAAGATTTCACCAACCTGGCTGCCATCCACTGAAAATTCAAGCCCTTTGATCTCGCTGTCAGTGAAGCCAGCCCATGCCTGAACTTTGATCACGTTTCTTTCTCGGTCATACAGAAAGATCGAGGCAGTTTCAGCGGGAAGAATAACTTCCACAATCTGACCTGCAATGAAAAACAGCAGGTTATCCAGGTTGGTCTCAGCGCCTGCCTGACGGCTCAGGTCCAGCAGCATCTCAATCTCCTGCTGAGCTAGCTGTTTTTCATCACGCAATACTTTTTTGCTGATCGCATTTTCCACCGTTGATCCCAGACGCCCCAGGCGGTCTTTGAACAGGTAATCATCAGCACCCTCGCGCATGCATTCCACCGCAAGTTCCTCACTGATCTCCCCTGACACAATAATGAAGGGGATGTCGTATCCGCTCGCATTCAGCAGCTGCAAGGCCTGCAGGCCAGTGAATTGGGGTAGGGAATAATCAGAGAGGATTAGATCGAGTTCTGGCTTCAGATGCGCAAAAAAATCTTTTTCATTATCCACTATCTGACTGGCGGGATCATAACCGGCCTGGTTCAGCTCAATCAGCATGAGTTCCGCGTCAGACTGATTATCTTCCAGAATCAATACATTCAGTGCTTTAGGCATAATAAGCTCTTTTTTTCGATAATTTTCTATCGCCTTTGATAATTCTACTACCGATCTATACCCGCGTGTTCTTCTTACCTTGTGTGAATTTGAAAGCGTTGGACAGCAGGTTGATAAACACCTGTTGGATCAATTGACCTTGAAAAAGTCTTGAATATAGGGAATGTCCTCCCAAATGGTTTCTACATTTAAATACTTTAATATCGAGGTTGGTTTGTCTCTGCGCTTACTGTATGGTTTGGTGAATTTGCACTCGACTGCAAAGTGCTTGTTCTGTGCATTTTCCTGATTGGGGAAAACCACGCCGATATTTGGCGATCTGGTTAATGGTTCGTATATGAGATATTTATCTTCGAATACAATCCATTGAGAAACTTGATTGCCGACTTGGTAAAATCCGCCGGCAGCAGCGATGACGGATGGCCGATCTATCATCTGCCAATACCGAAAGATGTTAACTCCGATGGCTGATGATGTTTCACTTCCTGTTTCGGAGGAAGTATTAGACACCGCTGTGGAAGATACTGTGGAAGAATCTAACAAAGAGACCGTAGTTGAGTACGGTTTAGAAATATGCTTTTGTTCAGATATATGGCCAGTGAAAGAAAAATATGCGCTAAATGCTCATGGCGGAAAGGGCAGAGTATTTCTACAAAGTTATGATGACATCATGGAATATGGTACTCTAGGCAACCCAGAAGAAAGCAGTCTATACTAATGGTTAATTGGAGATGGTGTACCCGTTATGCCCTCAAGCGGAAAATTACTAGATGAAACCCTTCGGTTTTTTCCGACTGGATAGCACATGGCGCAAATAATAATTAAATAAAATTAGCCCCGCATTTTTCGCAGGGCTAATTACCTTTAAAATAATGCCTTTTCAATTAGGATGGCCAATTGATTCAGGTAAGTTAGATTTGCTTTATTTGGCAATTTTTCGATTCAATCGTTTATTGAATACCCACATGATAAAAAAGTGCAGAAAATAAGAAATTACTTCAGTAAATGAGGGATTGTCATTATATCCAACCAAAGTCTTCAAGAATTCACCTGCAATAGATTTTTCATCAAGAATATGGTTGATATCCTCTCCTCCCTCGATTATGTCTGATCTCCCTGCTGATGGTGGATTTATGTACGCCGATAGTTTTGGCTATCTCGGTCTGCAAATGACCTATTTTCAATAAGGCAGATATCTGGTATCTTTGTGATTGGGTAAGCTGTGCGTATGTTCCCATGAGTGCTCCTTTGATTTAGTCGTTGGAGAGGCGCTTATCTTACCGCAGCTTACCTCTCTAACGCTTTCAAAGTTGCACTTGCTAGTTGAATTCAAGCATAATAAATTTAGGATATACTCTTATCTATTTATTAAAGCAAGCTTTCTGGTTATGTTAGCAATCGTATTGGAAATACCTATGTGAGTAGCATGGTGTCTGGACGGAAAAGACGTAGAAGGAGTATGGCTCCCCTAAAATAGTATCAAGCATAAATAGACACTTACTGAATTAACAGCAAATATAAAAATTTGAAAAACCGATCTGCGTTCCCCGTTTGTTTTTCCTGGTTCTATTGGGGTGAAACAGGGTGGACACAATAAGGTCAGTGTGAGACCAACCGTATTTTTTGCCAAATCTTTACCATTGCAAAGGTATCCAATTCGCAATATTTGAGGAGGTCACCCTTAATCTTTTCGATTTCAATGGTAGGCATATTGCCAGTGACCATTTCCCACCACGCTATCATGGCTTGATCGCCTGCCCCTATTTTCAAATCTTCATAGCTCAATTCAGGTATCATGACCGTCAGGACATTTTTTATGGACCAACTACCTTTGAAATCCGGGTGCAGATACATCCCGTTTTTGACAAAATCCGCGAGGTCATAGATTCTCTCATTGAGATTGTTAAGGAAATCAGCATATCCTGGATGGATGATGGCTAACTCTTTATGCCTAGTCATTTCGAAAGACTTGTTCCATGCAAAGATGGTGCCGGTATTGCCAACATCTTCCCTTAACTGCTGCAAAAGGGATATGGATGGATCGTCCTTGGTGACTGATAGGTGTTCTGTGTGGATGATTTCTCTATCCAGCGAT
>Ga0255413_1012_pt1 | contig 14092 bp, 10 predicted proteins | sample ANMaggSeSYBR01K5_FD_182651 | JGI IMG/M metagenome (GOLD analysis project Ga0255413, IMG submission 182651) | Sediment cell enrichment communities from methane seep in Santa Monica Basin, California, United Staets - ANME aggregate JGI... | ecosystem: Environmental > Aquatic > Marine > Cold seeps >... | reverse complement strand
ATCAGGATTGGGCGAACTAAGTGACAGCCAATTGCTCATTAGTGCATTGTTCATAGATTTTATCTTCAACAATAATCCGTATCCGTTCAAGTGCTTGGTAAATTTCAGTAAAGGTTGTGTAAAGCGGTGTGATACCGAATCGGATATTGTCTGGTGCTCGAAAATCCGGTATCACTTGTATGGCTGGGGGAGGAGATTCGATCAAAGCACGGCTGATACGGTAACTCTCAGGGTGGCGTAGTGAAACGTGTGAACCTCGTATTTCAGCTTGACGTGGTGTGCCCAATGTAAACCCGATTGGAGATAGCCATTTTTCAGCCAAAAAAATCAGATACTCTGTTTGTTTTATGCTCTTAGCTCGGATTCGTGCCATTGTAGCTTCTAAAAGTATATCTAGGGCTGGTTCAACTGCCCTCATTGAAAGCATCGGAGGAGTTCCTACCCGATAACGTGAGATGTCAGACGCGGGGGTGAAATCAAGCTCAAAGGCAAAGGGTTTTTCTGCGGCAAACCAGCCCCACATCGGCTGGTTCAACTGCTCTTGTAAATCCCGCCGCACATATAAAAATGCTGGAGAACCAGGACCTCCATTGAGATATTTGTAAGTGCAACCCACGGCTAAATCTACACAACAGCCATTCAAATCAATCGGCACTGCACCGACAGAGTGACTCAAATCCCAAAGCATTAATGCCCCGGACTGGTGTGCAATTTCAGTCACCCGTGCCATGTCGTACATAAAAGCGCTTTTAAAGGCTACGTGGGTTAAGCTGACCAATGCCGTATTTTCGTCAATGGCAGCTTCAACTGCTTCAGGGGTAATGGTGATACCATCCGCAGAGGAAATAAGCTTCAGGTGGTGGCCTTTCCCAAGCAAATCAATAATCCCCTGCAGGATGTACAAATCAGAAGGGAAATTTAGAACGTCACTCACAATTCCTATACGATCAGGGCGCGCTTGCAGGGCCGCTGCGGATAACTTAAAGAGATTGATAGATGTTGCTTCGGTGACAAGAATTTCATCCGCTTGCGCCCCGACCAACTTGGCGATTTTGGTACCCAATTCTTTGGGGGTATTAATCCAGCCATCATTCCATCCCCTGATCAACCGCTTTCCCCATTCTTGTTCAATTGTGTTTTGCATGAAATCTGCTGTGCGCTTGGGGAGACGGCCAAGCGAATTACCATCCAGGTAAATCAGGTTAGGGTCATCAATCACAAATTCGTCCCGAAAAGATGCGAGCTCATCTTGAGCATCTAGTTCACGAGCAAGGTTGATATCGGTATTTAAAAGGCTCATTGCTATCCCTCATAGTTGTTTGAATTATGGAAAGGAAAGCCGGAAACATTTTTTCCGGTTAATGGTTTGATTTCAAAATCTTCCGATGGAATCTCACCACTCTAGCATTATATACACATTTTGCGAACCTGATTTTAAAAATGTTCTGATCACGGGGATTTTCATTGAAAAATAGGGGAAATTTCCTGAAGTTTATGCGGCTAGTCGAAAATAATCAACAGGCTTGAAAATGGCTCCTGAACAAAAAGTCATAATTACTTTTGGGAATTTAGCCACCTATGAATTCTCTGCGGGATAGAAAAGTTACTTCTTTTATGATTTTTGCAAATTTGGGCAATTGGCATTTCTTGTATAATAAGAAAATAGTTGTTTGGATATTCATATCTAAAGAGGTAGATATAAAAAACACGCAAACTGTGGCATTGAATCAACGATCTCTCAAGAAGCTAAATACATTTTGTTTGGTACTAATAATAGCATCTTGGGTTCTTGTCGCTTGCAGCGAAAGGACAAGTAAAGAAGTGCCGCAAGAACCCAGTGTTAATATTGTTGCGCAGGTAATCACATCAACTCCCGAACAGGAAATCATTGAGAATCAAACAGAAGCACCAACTACAGAAAAACCACAGGGCGCGGATACTGCGGTAAATAAAGAAAATGGGGATGAAAACCAGGATGCACAAGAAAAAAGTAATGCTGAATTAAGCACACTTCCCATCTTCGACCAATTCATTCAAGATATTAAAACCGGTGAGGCAGATAAAATTGTGGGTATGTGGGTGGAAGGTATTTTAGCGTTGCAGGTGATCTATCAGCCTACAAATCAACCTGGTTTTGTTAGCACCCTTGATAGGATAGCCACATATTTCTTGTATCCTTGGAAACATGCTGGTAACCATGGGTTGTTAGCGCATAATTACCTGGCTGGAAGATTTTTTTTTGATATGGGAGTGGGCGATATCATCCAGCTTGTGTTTGGGGATGGCAATTACATGGATTTTGAAGTCACAGAAATCAAAGAATTTCAGGCGCTGGAACCCAATAACCCATATGGTAATTTTATCGACCTGGAAACCGGCGAACAGATGACAGCAAACAATGTATTTATCGAAGTATACATGGGTGATTTTCACACCACATTGCAAACCTGTATTGCTCATGGAGGCAACACTGAATGGGGCCGCCAATTTACAGTAGCTCCACCACTTGATTGATGAAGAAGAGCATCGCTCATTATAAAATAAATAAAAGAAAAGGTAGTTATAAGGAGGACTGAAGTGGTACTCTACCAATTATTAAAAACGATTTCAAAAGGATGGAAAATAATCCTGATCATTTCACTTGTCGCTATGGGAGCTTCATTAGTTTACTCATTAACAACTGTTCCCCAATACCGTTCGCAGGCAACATTTATCATAGCTCCAAACAAGAATTTACCGAGCAGCAGAGATGTGGTCAGCGCATTTACTGCACTTGATACTTTGAAAATCTTTTCAACATACACCGATATCATGAAAAGTGATAGGGTTTTTGAGGAAGCTATAAAAATGATTGATCTGGATGATGGTGAACTGTCAAAATATTCAAGAACGACAGAAATGAATCCGGAATCTATTATCCTAATCCTCACAGTTGAAGGCCCAAATCCTCAAACGGCAGCAGTATTGGCGAATGAGATTGGAAAATATGGAATTCAATACATCAATGCATTTTTTACAGTTTTTGAAATAGATTTCCTCGATCCAGCAGTACTAGTTGGTATCCCCTTTAAACCGCAAACATATCGTGATTTGGGAATTGCCGCTGGGATTGGCCTAATAAGCGGATTGCTGATTGTGATTGTTCACGAATACTTACAAACCCCAATAAGCCAATTCATCCAAAGGTTTTCGCTTGACACTGAGAGCTCAGCTTTCACCAAGCGTCATCTAGAAAAATCTCTCGTTACTATGAAAGCAAAAGGAAATCGATGGCCAATAACCTTCTTCCTGATAAAAATGAAAGCCTATCAGGATCTTTCGGAAATTTTGCCCGGGCTTTCAAAGAAAAAAATATTATATGAAATTACGAAACGTTTGAAAGGGCAATTAAAGGGGAATGACCTGGTGGGAAGATGGGATGAATATACTTTTGCAATTGTCCTCCCGAACACCCCTCAAAAAGCATCAACCGTCATTGAAAAGCGGCTGCTGCAAATCTTCGAAAGCCCGATTACCTTCGGAGTAGAGGATGAGGAGCAAGTTCGGATGAATCCGGTCATTGCAACAACCGTTAGCAATAACGTGGAGGATTTCGAGACCTTTGTTTTCGAAGCGGAAGAAATCGTAAGAGATAAGGAATGGTAATAACGATCGAAAAAAGGTGAATATGATAAAAAAGGTTAAGCTTTCAGGATGGTTATTGGTTGTATTGTTTCTGTTAGGCTTGAATGTTGAATCGACCGCTGCCCAGTACTCCTCGTTAAGTGAAAATGATAATGATAAGAATAATTCATTTTCAACACACATACAGCAGCTAATTGATGAAAGCCAGACAAATAAAATATTGCTGGTGGATATTGGATTACCGGAAAATACCACATTAGACGGACCTTATGATGAGGTAAAAATTGATTTTAACTTCCCTCCGGATTGGGAAATAACATCCGAAGTTGAGTTGAGTTTGGATATTAAAAGTGAATTCCACCCATTTTTCGAGACTTTTACAACAGATGACGAAGAATCTGCTCTAATACCTCTAGATGGAACTCTGAATGTTTCCATCAATGGGCATCAAATTGAAAGCATCTCATTAAACCAAACCGGGGATGCTTTTCTAAACATAAAGATTCGTCCAGAATACTTAAATATTGATCATCAAACCAATCAGCTATTAATCAGTTGGGATGCTGTGGAAATATGTCGATATAATGGCTTCTCAAGTATTACTCTCAAACCCTCATCATCGCTGCTCATCTCGAAAATACCCAAAACCATCCTGCCAAATCTAAATAATTTCCCCTCTCCATTTTTTGCTGAAGATGATATATCAACAAATACGACAGCATTTGTAATTCCAGAGGCACCTTTAGAAGAAGAACTTTCAGCTCTGGTATCGGCAGCCGCTGGATTTGGAAAATTATCACAGGGAAATATTCCTTTTGAAATAATTAAGCTGGATCAGCTTGATGAAAACAGGTATAGAAATGACAATTTCATTATCATCGGAATCTACAATTCACTCAAATCATTTTTATCTGATTTGGGGATCGATAATGAGATTGAAGAAATTTTGAAATTGGCAGATCAAGGAAGCGGATTGATTTCACTTCACGTTTCTCCGTGGAACCCAGGGCGAGCAATGATGCTTATCACCGGCGAAGATAGTGATGCGGTTCACAAAGCAAGCGCAGCGCTTGGTTCCGAGAACATGATTATTTATTCTGGAAACCAGTATGCGATTATTAGGGATGTTACCGAGAAGCAAACTGACAGCCAATTTCAAATCGACTTCTTATTGGATGCTCTTTTCCAGGAAAGCATGATTACAACCGAGCAAATCGGTGAATCCGAGATATCCGCATCGTTTTCTATCCCGCATGATGCAGCAATAAGCCCAGAATCATATATTGAGCTATATTTCCGCCACTCGCAGCTGCTGAATTATCTGCAATCAAGCTTAGCTGTCTCTATTAATGGCACCCCGATCGGAAATTTACGCTTCAGTGACCAATCGTCTGAAAATGGGTTGGAAAGAATAATCCTTCCGCCGAATATTATCAAACCATCAAAAAATATACTCGAATTCAGCTTCAGTTTAGCACCTCAAGATATCTGCGCTGATATGAGAACTGGAAACTACTGGCTGACAATTCTTGGTGAATCATACCTCCACCTCCCCCTCACCATTGGGTCTTCTGCATCAGAAAAATTATATTATCTCGATGAGTTTCCCTATCCTTTCATCAATGATGAGCGATTTGGAGATCTGATATTTGTGGTTGAGAAAGATAATATCGAAACCTGGAAACATGCGGCGAATCTCGCGTTTCTGTTTGGAACATATACAAATTCCAATGCCTTGACTCCATCCGTAATTTATACAGAGTCTTACACTTCCGACACATCTAACCAAAGCTCTATTTTCATTGGAACCACAGAGAATATTCCACATGCCGCTGATATAAACAAATTTTTACCCCTTTCATTTGATTCTACGGGAAGGATGAAAGAAATTCCTTCGACCGGAGTGGTTTTTGAAATAGACCAGACTCAAGATCTTGGATTCCTTGAATTAATACGATTTCCGGAAGCTGATAAATATAACCTGGTCATCTTAGGAAATTCTTCAGAGGGCCTTAGCTCAGCTATCCAATTGATAAATGAGAAAGCAAAGACACCTTTTGTCAACACTTCAAATATTGAGATTGTTGACAGCCAAAATAACAATTTCAGTTTCTATATCGAGAAAGAAATTGATTTAAATGATCAAAAGGAAGAAGAAGTCGGGGCTCTCGAAAGAATCTTTTTAAATAACTCCGATAAAATTTCAACTGTTCTATTAATCATAATTATTCTCTTAATTATCGTATTTTCTTTCTGGACTTTCAAACCCCGTAAAAAGAGATATCCCAAAAAACACTCATAAAAATGTAAAATAAAATGAAAACATGACGCACCAACCTCCAAGTTTGCCTGTGGCAAACTTGGAGTAAAAAAAAGGGGGGAGTCGTAAGGTCTTTTCTCATCAACCTGCTGATTAAGAGTCAGTAGGTCAAGCTGTCCATTGTGTCCACAGGGATTGCACACGAAAAGAGGAAAGGCGACTTAATAATTATTTTATGCTACCAATTTGAAGTCACCCGCGTCGCACCCAAAAAGGGAAAATGCGGCAATCTAAGCTGACATGCATAATCATAATGGATGATTTTTAATAGTATATACGTGTTTTTTTTCGATTAAGGATACAACCATTCCATATAATCATCGGTATATTGCAGCTTAAAGTCAGGAGAAATCAGAATAGCCTTTAAATCTGGTTGATGCGCAATATATAAGCCGCTCTCGGCAATAAAGATTATCGCCTGTCCTTCTGGAGTCCAGACCGTTTTTTGAATGGACTCATTGAAATATGCTGAAGTTGGAATGGAATTATTTATGGATCCAATATACGACGATTGACCCGACCAAAATAGATAGTTGGATCTCGGTGAAAGAACTGGGAGATAAAATCCACCAGATGGCCTTTCAATTTCCGTAATTTGACCGAAGGTATTCACTCCCAGTGCCCACTCTTCAAAACTACCGCCAGAAACGATGAAATTTTCTCCCGCGGGGGACCAAACCACAACCGGACCAGTTTTCATACTAACTCTTTGTGGATTTCCGCCAAAAACAGAAATGAAATATGTGCCCGCCCCGTCTACCGGCGCGCAGCTACCATCATCGCTTGTCAGCACAATGGTGCTACTTGAGGGATCCAGGGCGATATCGGTGAACGATTCACTCCACAAAATAGTGCTTTGTTTGCTTTCAACATTATAAGTTCTCAAATTGTTGCACCCGCAAGGCTGACTCCAACTGTAAACAACAAAGGTCTCATCATTCACCCATCCAACGATCATCTCAGCTGCGTCCGGGGTGGGTGCATAAAGAGTTTTAACATTGTCCTTATCTGCCTGTGCCGTCCATATTCCCTTTGTCTCAAATCCTGCGCCGGTTCCAAACCCATCGGCACCCGTATGCAAAATGTATTTACCATCAGGCGACCATACTGGTTGATATCCTTGCGTACGTCCAGTAGTCAATTGGAGTAATTCTCTTGATTCTAATGAATATCGATATAGATCTGATGTCGGGCCATCAATCACACCCATAAAAGCAAGCTGAGAGCCATCTGGAGAAAATGCCATACTTTGCCAATCCCGTATTGCGCGTACAGCATTCCAATCAGGTTCATCACCATAAGTAAAAAGCGGGATATCAGCGACCAATTCTAATGAGGGAAAAGCAATAATGTGAATTGCGGTATCGTTCTCATTTCCGCTGCTTCCGTGATATGCAATATATCCCCCGCGCTGTGCAGCAGTAATTTGTTCCGTGTTTGGTAACCCAACCATACCTTCGACAAATTGAGTCAAACCGCTTCCGTCAGGGTTGAGTGCAAACAACCCCTGCGAGGAATTTATTATCAACCAGGGTCCATCTTCGGAGAGCGGTTTGTCGGGGATGCTCAGAGGTTCTTCAACTGTTTCTGATTCCGGTTCTGCTGAAGAAGATTCGCTTGAATCTGATCTTGATGTAATTGCGGTGTCAATTGCAGGGGACTCTTCTGTGACATTTGATTCGGGTTGATCACCACAACTTATGCAGCCTAGTCCCACCAGGAAAACTAAAACAACTCGAGTTATCTGCTTCATTTTTTCCTCCATCCAAGTGTAAACAGGGACTTCTTAATCCATCCCAATGTTTATTATGACACATAAATCCGCAAATAAAAAGCATTTATAATGACAAAATATTGTCTTTTTGCATGATTAACCTGAGTAGAACCCAGATCCTGACGTCTAGTTTTTTATTCTAGATGGAGAGTTGAAGAATCCCTGCGACTGAAGGAAGTCCCCATAGGGGCAACCTATCTCCTCATTTAAATAGAAACATGCCGCACCAGACTGAATACTCTCCTGTCGAGAGTTGAAGGAACCCTGAACCTGCTGATTAAGAGTCAGTTGCTCTTTGTGTCCATAGCGTGGTACAGCTTCTATTTTGTCCATACAGTACACGAAGCTATGCGAAAACTGTCTATTGTGTCAATTGTTTCCACCCTGTTTCATCCCAATTGCACCCAAAATCGGGAAAGGCAACTCATGCCATCAAAGATAAACCCTCAAAATAATACTTTCGTGTCATTACAAAATTATTGATCTTATATAATAATCAAATAACAATTATTTTTTTGGAGGTAACTATGAATCAAAAGCATTTCTATTATTGTGGATTATTAGTTCCATTTATCTACATACTTCTTTACATTCTAGGAGGAACACTGCGCCCAGGTTATAACCAAATCGCTGAATCTGTTAGCGAATTACTTTCTCCTGGTTCTCCAAATAAGACATTATTAGATATCATCAATATTACATTCGCTTCTTTCTACACTTTGTTCGGTATCGGTGTTATGCGATTTGTGATAAATAGTGGAAACAACACATTGCTCGGTCGAATTGGAGCCGGGTTTATCATTGCGGTTGGTATTGCCAGTATCGGTTCCGCAATCTTTCCTCAGGATGCAACTGGAACTCCGGCTACATTGCCGGGAATTCTTCATATAATCTTTGTGTTTGCAATTCAAATTCCTGGATCAATTTTGTCCACGCTTTTAATCGGTCTTTGGGCACATAAAACCGGGAGTATACCTGGATTTTCAATCTATTCGTTCATATCCACCGGTTTGATCGTTGTTTCTGGGATTATTGCGGGACCTACTATGAACACGAAAATAATGGGGCTGGTGGAACGATCTTCAGCATTGGTAGTCCATCAATGGATTTTCTTTTTAGCTTTGAGACTGTTGAGATTGTAAGTTAACCATTGAACCTACTGACGTGCATCAGCAAATTTAAATTGTCCGCACAGTAGTACAGCATGCATCGTGTCCATAGGGTTCACATTTTCTCATTATATTTGTCCATTGTTTCCATACAGTTCCAGGCTGGTTGCACCCATTAAAAAAATCATTAAAATTGAAAATAAAAACACTCCCATATGTGGGTAGTCTAAAAGGAAAACACCCTAAATATAGGGTGTTTTATGACGCACCAGGGAATCGAACCTGCGACCGAAGTAGTCCCCGGAGGGTAAACCTACTGATTAAGAGTTATCTGCTAATCATTCTATAGTGTCTATTGTGTCTATTATGTCTACACAGTGACAAAAGTAGGGGTAAAAGTGTCTATTATGTCTATTGTTTCTATAGTTTCTACTCAGGTTGCATCTAAGAAAGCGTCTGACGACGTACACAGATAGTGACGCGCTAAACAACGATCCTTCATGGTCACCAGATGGAAAAAAGATTGTATTTATGTCTGATCGTGATTGCGATCCTTCAGAATTTGAATGTCTATATCATACAGATCCGAGATTTGATATATATGTAATGAATAAAGATGGCAGTGATCCAATCCGCTTGACGTCTAGTGCAAATGGCCACGGTGTTTATCCGGCTTGGTCACCATAGATTATGTCAAGGGCGAAACTGTCCACAGCGTATCACAGCGTCTATTGTGTCCACACAGTACACAAATCGGAGAAAAAACTGTCCATTGTGTCCACTGTGTCCATTGTTTCCACAGAGATTGCACACGTTACGCCAGCGTTGCACCAAACCAAGGAAGTCGCTCGAGGCTATCTAAATCTCTTTTAAGGGCAGTGGCCTAAATCAATTCAACCTGGAATACCCCAGCCCATCCAAACAGGGCGCTGTGTTTCTCTTTTTCAGCTAATACCATTCTCGGTAGAGGGAACATCTTCAATCTTTCATTCATGATCGCTCTAATGTGGTCGATTGTAAATGGCCGGCGGGAGATCACGCTTCCGCTTAATACAAACAGATCAACAGGATGAAATATAAGGGTGTTTAAAAATACTTGTGCGGCTTTTTCACAAATGAAATCCAAACGTGGATCATCATCAGCGACCATATCCATCTCACAATTGAAATATTTTCTTAGCATATCTCCCCCTAAATGAACCTCAGGGCATCCATGCTGTCCGCAGTTGCAAAGTGGCCTGCTCCAATCCATGAAGTAATGCCCATTTTCAAAAGAAAAAATAAAGTAATGGTCGTCGTCGATCTTTTTAATATGCGCCCCGCATCAAGCACTCAAACCATTGCAACCAAGACTTCCTAAAATATTGGGGCAGAAAATTATTCAAATTTTCACAACAGAATCAATACACGCACTAAATACATAAAGTTATTTGGTTAATGTGGAAGATTTGGAAATAAGAATTTCTATTTCCCACTCCTTTTGAGAGTTTTAAATTGTAAAATATGCACGCTAACTATGATGGCAATAACCACCAAAAGCAGATGAAAATATATGGAATCAACAATGAATATTATGGAATACAACATAGACAACCATAAAAAACTTATTGAGATGATTTTGGTTGATAAAGGGATAGCTTTATGCTCTTGGTAGTTGCGGATGTACTCGCCAAACCATTTATGGTTTATTAACCATAGATAAAGGCGCTCTGAACTTCTTATGAAGCAGGCAGTGGAGAGTAGCAAGAAGGGAGTAGTGGGTAAGAGAGGTATCACAATTCCCACGATGCCCAACAGCAAAGACAGTATGCCTATGAGAACAAGTATTATATTCTTTTTTTGTGGTTTCTTCTTTGGTGGTATTTTCATAATAAGGTGCGCTGTTAAAGGGGGTAGTATATCACCATAACGCCGTTGCAATCATCAGATGGGCAATACGATATTGATTCCATTCACGAAAAGTAACAGTACTCTATATAAATATTAATCGCAGAGTAAGTTTTTGATCGGAGCAATCTTTTTCCGACCTCGAATGAACTCAATGAATTTAATTTACCCTAAAAATGATGAAAATATCACCTTATTGGCTATTTATATTCACTTAGATCACATATACATATTTAGGTGATAAAAAGGATGGTTTGACGCATCATTCGTATTGTTGGCAAACAACATGGTTGTTATATTCCCGTGAGATAATACCACTGGCTTCCAAGCTTCATTAATGTGAATCAGGTATTATTTCGATATATTGCTCTGTTGAAAAAACAGATAGTTGATAAGATATAGTTAGAGATGTATGATGTTGACTAATCATTTCATGATCGGTTTACCTTTCTGCAAGGTGAGTTTATCTAAATGGAGGTTTTGACAATTTTTTGCTTTATCACCGACTTCCAATTAGAAAAATGCTTGTAACGTTTATCTGTTGTGTTCGTATTTAATAAGAGAAACAGCGTGTCATCTAAATACACAAAGGTCTCAGAGGAAAAACTAATCAAAGAGGTTCTTCAAGGAGACATCCAAGCCTATGGCGAACTCTATAAACGGTATTTAGATGAAATATATCGCTATGTTTACTATCGGGTTGCTAACAACCATCTTGAAGCTGAAGACCTCACTCAGGTAGTGTTCATAAGGTCTTGGGAGGTGATATCGAAAAATCGACCAAAGAAATATAATTTTCGCTCTCTGGTTTACAAAATAGCTCATAATCTGATAGTGGATCGTTGGAGAACACAAAGACAAGAGCTTTCATTAGAAAAAGAAAAAGTCGAGTCATTGCCAAACCTCACTCCAATGCTGGAGCAATTAATATTATCTAAAGAAGGAAGCCATGATTTAGCTGTAGCGATTAGAGAACTAGAACCGCGGCTGCAGCATGTGATTATCTGTAGGTTTGTCAATGGACTTAGCCATGCGGAAACCGCCCAAACCCTGGGACTCACTGAAGGCCATGTACGGGTGCTACAATATCGCGCCTTGAAAAAAATTAGAGTATTAATAAAATGAACAATAAGAATGTTTATAGAGAAATGTCGCTGGAAGATATGTTGGCATACTGTTTGGATTTAATTGGACAGGGTGAATTGAACATACAGGATTGTCTAGAACGTTTTCCACTCCACCAAGATGAATTAGAACCGCTGCTAAAAAAATATGTGTTTATTCACTCAAAACCCACCGTTTCACCTCGATCAGAATTTAGGAAAAGGGGATATAAGCAGTTACTCGACCAATTGGTGACTAGCCAATCCGTAACGTTTCAGCAGCCGATTCGTAATATACAGTACAAATTAATTCAGAAGTTGCGATGGAGGTTTAGTATGTTACAAATCATTATTATCACTGTGCTGGCTCTTTCAGCTGCTACTGGTGGCGTGGTTTATGCTTCGGATACCGCAGAACCTGGTGATTTGCTTTATGGCCTGGATCAAGCAGTAGAGCAGGTGCGTTTAGGTCTGGCGCCCAATGCTGAAGCAGCAGCAGAAATCCACCTGGAATCTGCCAATGAGCGGTTGGAAGAAGCCCAGGGCAGGTTGGATGCAAGCGATTTCGAAAACGCTGAAACAGCTCTGGATTCCTATGGTGATGAGATTTCTTCTTTGGCTCAGCTCGTTGGAGGTTCAGATGGCGCTGATCAGGAAGCCCTGACAGAATTGGTGAATGCTGCGCTTGCAATCCATCAAGATGTCCTAACAGGATTGCTCGCTATAGTACCCGAACAAGCTCAAGAATCAATTCAGGGAGCAATTAATGCCTCGAATTTGATTGATGTCCCCGCAGGACCGCCTGATGATGCAGGACCGCCCGACGACGCAGGACCGCCCGACGACGCAGGACCGCCTGATGATGCAGGACCGCCCGACGACGCAGGACCGCCTGATGACGCTGGGCCGCCTGATGACGCTGGACCGCCTGATGACGCTGGACCGCCTGATGACATAGGACCGCCTGATGACATAGGACCGCCTGATGACGCAGGACCGCCTGATGACATAGGACCGCCTGGTTAGGTGGTGGGGCCGACCTTAGATTTCCTCGCAGTATTACATATTATGCCAATGTTTTCATCAGAGGATCACAAAATCCAGGTGAAAACATTGGTTACTGAGTAAATATAATACTATAGTGACGCACCAGGGAATCGAACCCTTAACCCGCTGATTATGAGTCAGTTGCTGATTACCTTTTATACTCCAATAAATCACGGTAAGCTCAAGCCCCCAGGGTTATGAGCCCCCTTCCTGTACCGCGTAACAAAAAGCACCTTTTCAGGCGCATTTGATAAATGAAAGGTAGCGGGGCTTGGACTATAGTACCCTTTGGGTGCTCGAACCAAGGACCTCCGGGTTATGAGCCCTCTCCTTATATCGCTGACTTTTAACCTCCAGGCTGCTCCATCAGCTCAACCTTGCGGTTTGCGGTTTTCTTGAGCCTGGTGATGGTTAGTTGAACGCAATGATATCCGATTTATAGATATATCCATTGGTTTAAAGTCAGGTAGTCAAACTGTCCACAGCATTCATTATCTCCACCTGGTTTCACCGGCGTTGCATCCGCGCCGCACCGGGAAAGGCGACTATCCTGGTGAAGTGAAATGGGAAGGAGTACCGGAGGTTTAAACCCTTCGACAAGAAGCGGCAGGGGTACATCCTGAGGAAAAGATTTCTATCCAATGATATCACGAATTGATAAACAATCTATCGGAGGCAGAAGCCTTTTTTGGAAGATCAAGGGAGGTTATATACAGGGGAGAAGGATTCAAATGAAAGACTTTATTGCAAATACGTACTTACAATTTATTACTTAGATGTGTATAATATATTTATGATGATGCTGTAAACAATATCTTAGCAATAGCGCGAAATTTTCATGAATGTTCTTACGACACAGAGCGCTTCAATTGAAGAAACTGCGTAAAAAGGCTGCAGATATGAATAAATTTCAGACAAGAAAGAGATTGTTTCCACACATATCTATTAGCCTGAAGATATTTATCTATTTATTATTTCTGGCCATTATTCCCATGTTTGTAACAGTTTACTATAACCTGGGCAAATACAAAAATGAGGCCAGTGAAATTGCCGAAGTTAATCTACAGGATTTATCAAAGAGCACAGCTAATCGCATTGGGGAATTGCTAAAAGAAAACCAGCGCACTTCGGCAACACTCGCGGGGGAACCATTGGTTGAACAGTTCCTGTCAGTTTCGGATGAAGAACGTGAAGTCCTGGCTGCTCAGGTTTACCAAACCCTTGCAAA
>Ga0255413_1001_pt1 | contig 14141 bp, 15 predicted proteins | sample ANMaggSeSYBR01K5_FD_182651 | JGI IMG/M metagenome (GOLD analysis project Ga0255413, IMG submission 182651) | Sediment cell enrichment communities from methane seep in Santa Monica Basin, California, United Staets - ANME aggregate JGI... | ecosystem: Environmental > Aquatic > Marine > Cold seeps >... | reverse complement strand
ACTTATAAATAGACACTTTGAAGATTAGGAAAAAACTCATATCCCCTAAAGGGGACAAGTATCAGATACCTATCCTTTCTCAGAAACAATGGTACAGGTATTAACTAGAAAGAATTTGTGTTTTATATCCTTACTGTAATCACGCTATTATCCGCCTGGTCGTAGGTTTACCTAAAGGTACTAGCCTTCAGCGTCGCGATCCTACCGGGCCCATATTTTAAGCATGAAGTCCCTCCACTATGACCAATTTACTCCGAATTTATTGGATAATTTTTCAATAATAAAGCATTATCGAAGGCAATAAATGAATATCACAGGAGTTGAATTCCGTTCCGCTTGGTTTCGATAATTGCTCTTATAGAAAACTTTTTTCGAAAGTGAGGAAATATGGTCAAGAAATCTAATAAAGTTATTGAAAAAGGCAGCGGCGAAGGTAAATTATTCGAGGGATCTAAATTCTTAGATGATGTCACATATGAATTTGAAATCTCCCAAGAAATCAAACAATCTAAATCATTTAGCGATACTCAATTACAGCGAGATCGTCACTCCATAAAGTAATGGTTTTTTATAATCCAACAAGCCAGAATGCAACCGCGTTCTGGCTTTTCTTGGTCTTTATTTCACTTGATAAACAGAGAGGTAAAACTGGCGGAATATAGGCTATCGAAGTTTGTTCACCAGAGTTAGATTGTTTTAGTAAATGGATGATTGCAGAATAATGTGTCAAGCCCCCAAATTTGGTACTACTTATAAATAGACACTTTGAAGATTAGGAAAAAACTCATATCCCCTAAAGGGGACAAGTATCAGATACCTATCCTTTCTCAGAAACAATGGTACAGGTATTAACTAGAAAGAATTTGTGTTTTATATCCTTACTGTAATCACGCTATTATCCGCCTGGTCGTAGGTTTACCTAAAGGTACTAGCCTTCAGCGTCGCGATCCTACCGGGCCCATATTTTAAGCATGAGGCCACGTCATTTTGACAAATTTACTCCGAATTTATTGGGTTATTTTGCTTTAATAAAGTCAATATTTTATCAACAACAAAAAATTGGTTCTCTTGATGGGGTGAAGAGTGCCTCCATATCCGAGATGGCCAAAATCCAAGGGATCACTCACGAGTTGGTAAAAATAATTCACGAAACATTAGCAAAAATATGATCACGGTCTGGGTGTGCAGTAACCTCAGCTGATGGTTCAAACTACCAATGTGCACGTGGCGCATTGGTTATACACAATCTGTACCTCGTAATTTTTACTGATTGACAATTAACATTAAAAATGCTATCCTTTTTTTACAAATTAATATATAAGACGGCGTTGATCTGAAAACCCTAATCTGGTCGCTTGGTCTGCAGTAATTGCACACAGGGGTGTTCAGGGAGCAAATAGCGAAACCGGTCATTAATAAATGAACTGTTTTGTTTATTAATACCTAGTTACCTATGAATAGAAAAGAGCTTCGTAGGTTATTTTAATTAATTGGGCTTGGAAGAATGAGGCAAACGGCATTATTAGATCAACAATATTAACAGAACATTATTTCAGGAAGCAACCAACATAAGGAGTAATCAATGAAAGCAAACAAGGCGTTATTTTCAAAATTGATGATCGGGGTGATCTTATTATCGGCTTTAGCCGCGCCCACCAGCATTGCATTTGCGGATGATATCACTGTACCAAATATTGATGAAGATCCACCGGATGGTAACGGTGACGTATATGGTACGGATGTTCCCGACAGTATTACTATTAGTGGAGATACTGTGACAGGTAATGTTTACGGCGGTGATGGCAACGATGACATTACAATCAAAACAGGCGCAACTATCGGTACTGTAGGTGAAAATAACACCGGTGATGTTTACGGCGATGAGGGCGATGATGTGATCACTATCGAAACGGGCACTACTGTACTGTCAAGAGTATATGGCGACGGATTTGATGGCCTGCCTTTTGGCAGTGGAACTGACGTTATCGTAAACAACGGTTCAGTGAGTAAGGACATTAACGGTGGTGCTGGAAAAGACGATATCACCAATAATGGGACTGTCAATGGAACTATCTGTGGCTCTAGTGGAGTCGACACGATCGTCAATAACGGTACTGCAAATTTCATCGGTGGCGGCCCTGAAAATGATGAAATCTTCAATTATGGTTCTGTCGAGCAAATCAATGGTCATCATACTGGAGGCAACATTTGGGGTGGCACGGGAGATGACATCATTACAAATAGCGGCACAGTGGAAAATGATATTTTGGGAAAAGGTGATAATGACACTATCACCAATAGTGGCACAGTGGGAGATGATATTATGGGTCACAGTGGTAATGACACTATCACCAATAGTGGCACAGTGGAAGATAATATTTTAGGTCAAGGTGGTGATGACACTGTCATATTGACTGGCGAAAATGTTGTAGTAAGCGGCATAATTTGTGGAGGGGAAGCTGGTGAGCTTGTGGGTGATACGCTTGAATTCAGAATGAGCACCTACAATGTAGCCCAATATGATGCGGCCAAAACCTCAATAGCGGAAGCTGATTCGACAGTAGATATGCTCTGGGATTTTGACTGGGGTGAAGGGATCATTCAATGGAAAAATTTCGAGACATTGTTGGATAACATGACCTTATTATTTGCGGCGCCTCCACCCCCAGCACCAGCACCAGCACCAGCTGCTAAACCTGCGCCTGTGTATGTGCCGAGCTGGGTCTTAGTTTCTGGTGAAGATACGATCCTGGAAGTGTATCAAAATGATCTGGGCAATATTCTGCGTTTCTTTGACCTGGAAGATGATAGCAATACCTTTATTGCTGAATTGAAGGAGAGTGCCTGGGAGAATGCAGAAGCGGGAGAAGTCCTGCTGGATGTCCTCAGTGAAGACCTCGAGAGGCAGCTGGTTGTGACCATGCAGGAAGACGGCACATTACTTGTTGAATACTTCAACACTTCCGGAGAACTCCTCTACAGCGAGATCGTCATTCCATAAAGTAATGGTTTTTTATAATCCAACAAGCCAGAATGCAACCGCGTTCTGGCTTTTCTTGGTCTTTATTCCACTTGATAAACAGAGAGGTAAAACTGGCGGAATATAGGTTATCGAAGTTTGTTCACCAGAGTTAGATTATTTTAGTAAATGGATGATTGCAGAACAATGTGTCAAGTTCCCAAATTTAGTGCCACTCATAAATAGACACTTTGAAGATTAGGAGAAAACTCATATCCCCTAAAAGGGACAAGTATCAGTTGCCAATCCTTTCTCAAAAACAATGGTACAGGTATTAACTAGAAAGAATTTGTGTTTTACATCCTTACTGTAATCACGCTATTATCCGCCTGGTCGTGGGTTTACCTAAAGGTACTAGCCTTCAGCGTCGCGATCCTACCGGGCCCATATTTTAAGCGTGAGGTTATGTCATTATGACAAATTTACTCCGAATTTATTGGGTTATTTTGCTTTAATAAAGCATTATCGAAGGCAATAAATGAATACTCACAGGAGTTGAATTCCGTTCCGCTAGGTTTCTGGTTCGAGTCCAGATCGAGGAGCTTTTGTTTTAAATAATATATTTCTAATTACCAAACTCTCAATTTTTCCGTTAACCCGTCGGACTGCCTAATACCTACCACGCTCAACCTGAATTTAAATGCTGCTTGGCTTTCGCTGCTTCGCTCAACAGCCTTAACTATATAATCTTATTCTTTTTATTAGACAGATATACAATTGCTTCTGCTTGCTCCAACACAGAATTTAATTTTTCCCCTTTTTTCGCAGTACCTGTTCCGATGTGGAATTCTAAAGTCGGTACGTTTTCATTGACGTTGTTTGTTTGCAAATTTTCTCGAAGTCTTTTGATAATTCCTTTTACCATATTTTCATCTACGCTTGGGAGCAGTACTGTAAATTTTTCCTCTCCGAAATGAGCAATAATATCATCGCCTCGAAAAGTATTGAATAGAACGTGCGCCAGATGCTTACGTAGTTTGTCTCCAACCCCTTGATTTTTAATAGTATCTGAATTCTTCACTATCTCAAATTGCACAACAACAATACTAATTGGATATTGTCTCCCCCGTTCAAAACGCCTCATTTCTGATTCAAAGAAAGCGCGGTTATACAATCCACTAAGGGGATCATGCGTACTTAGGTACTTTTTTTTCTTTTCCGCTTGCTTTCTTTTGGTGATATCGTGTACTACCCCCTGGTTACCCAGCAGCTTGCCATTTTTAATGAAAGGCATAGACTTCATCTCGATGGTAGCGATCTTACCATTTTGCCTAATGACTTCGGTAGAAATTAACACAGAATGTTTTTTGGTAAACATTGATTTCTTGAACTGATTGAAAAAGGCTATCTTTTTTTCAGGAGGTAAAAAATCCTTAATATTTCTCCCTTTGATATCTTCAGGTTTCTCAAACCCGAATATGTAAGCGAAAGCAAGATTGGCGTATATTATCGTACCTTTGAGATTGCTTACATATACTCCATCATCGATTTCATGGACTAGAGTGGAAAAATTAATATCGCTCCTTTGAAGCATGGTCATTAATAAGTTCCTCTTGTTAGACAGATTTATATTTTATAAATAGAACTTAAATATATATTAACACATTATTTTTATTGACAAAATTATCGGCTATATCTGATAAGACATCCAAATTGACCCCTTACTAATCCTCATAATTCTCGATAATTCCTCCCTTATTTAAGATCAAACTTGTTTCCGCCTGGTCGTGAGCCCTAGTATAAAAATGTCATCCTACAAGAACCAAACTGCCTTCCGCTAGGTTAACAACCAGAATCAAGTTAAGAGAAATATATAGCCTAATAGGAATCGTGCTATTATCCGCCTGGTCGTAGGTTTACCTAAAGGTACTAGCCTTCAGCGTCGCGATCCTAGCGGGCCCACCTGGAGGAAGAATTTCAAAGTACAGTTTAATTTGCTGTGCTTTTTTGGTTAAAATAAGGGCATGATAACTGCTCGAATTCTGATCGGGTTTGTCTTCCTCGCCAATATCCAATGCGCGGGCGCTTTTTTGTTTTATCCCGCTGCCTACATGCACGGCTTTGGATTGGATTCTGTAGTGGGGGAACAGATGGTCAGGGCGATGGGGCTGCTGTTCGTGATGTGGAATGTGCCTTATGCTTTCGCGCTGGCGAATCCTATAAAATACCGCATGTCATTGATTGAGGCGGTCATTATGCAGGCGATCGGTTTAATTGGCGAAACAAGCATCTTGCTGGTTGGCGGCCCTTATCCTTCACTAATCGAGAACACAATTAAACGCTTCATTTTGTTTGATGGGATTGGATTAGTACTCCTTTTAATGGCAGTTTGGTTCGCGGGGAAGAAGAAATTGTCTACATCAGCCAGGTAAGCACCCAGAAAGATGCCATTCCCACTGCGATGGTCCACAGCGCGCTTTTTGTCCGCCAGGCAACCAGGATAGCGATGATCCCTGCCATTAAGCGAATATTTTCCAATGACAACACCAATTCTCCATTTTGCAGAGCCATTTCCGGGACGAAAATCGCGGTCAGCGCTGCAACAGGCACAAAGCGCAGCGCGCGCGTAACCACTTCCGGCGGCTGCCATTTTTCAAGCAGGTAAATGAAAGAAAGGCGCGTCAGGAATGTTAGAACTCCAATAGAAAGCATGACAACCCAGATCTCACTCATCGCCGGTCACTCCACAGGCCAACTGTGATCCCAACCAGCGCAGCCGCTATCAAATTGAGTTTATAGGGCAGCCCCCTGGTTAATAAGGCGGTAAAACCCGCGCTAAACGCAGATAAGAAAGATGCTTTATCATTGATCGCGGGAACAGCGAGCGCGATGAAGGTAAGCGCAAGGGTGAAATCCAGCCCCCAATTCGGCGGTACCTGCGCGCCCAGGAAGATGCCGGCTGCTGTGCTTAATTGCCAGCAGCTCCATAAAGCTATCCCTGCCCCCAATAAGAACCAGTGTTTATTTTTGCTTTCCGATTCATCCTGATAGTGTATTATCGCTACCGCATACGCTTCATCGGTAAGGAGATACGACAGGATGAATTTCCACAGGGTGGATAAATGCCGGACATATGGGGCGACCGATGCGCTGTATAATGCGTGCCGCAGGTTTATCACGAATCCGGTTAGTATCATCATGATTGCGGGCGCACCCAGATTGACCAATTGAACAAGCATGAATTGAGAGGAGCCGGCAAATACAACCGAAGACATTACCTGTGCGTCCCAAACAGCCAATCCGGCGCTGGTTGCCAAGACACCATAGATCATGCCCAAAGGAGTCACACCCAGGAGGATCGGCAATTCACCTTTGATACCCAGCAGGAATTCCTGCATCGGAGATGTTCTATCGGCTGATTTTTTCACGAAGGCGTAATTATAACTGGATAAAAGTTTATTGTTGTGTATTTCTTTTTTTATTATTAGGAGAAGATTACATATTGGTGAAAGATTGTTTATAAGAAAAAGAGATTAATAAGTCGCCATCATAATGGGTTAAACAAGTGAAGCTAAATTCTTAAGAAGATTTGAAATTACTTCCTTGCGGTGGTTTCGATTGCCATGGCTCCATCATATTATTCCGGTGATCAATAATGATCTGCTCCAGTATTTTCCCTATAGAAGGGCCCACATGCTGGATGCTTTCCAGCCCTTTTAAGCCCATCTGTTTATACACAAGCCCGATATCCTGCGCAAGGTCTTCCACTGACCAGGCGGTTTTTCTGTATGCCCACATCTTATAATCTGGATAGCGGTCCAATTCCATTGCATATAATTTTTCCACAAGGTATTCAACTGCCATCTTGTTTAATGCGCGTTTTTCATTGGTAAAAATTGGGCGCGGCATGCGGTCTCGAATTCCAAATTTTTTGCACCTCTCGCGAACCAACAGCGCGGTTTCAATCCAGGTACTCCCGCCAGGGCCATAACTTCGAGGGGGATACAAGCGCAGGATTAATTCATGAAGCCCTGGATCATGTTCCTTTAGGTAGGAGAGAAAATAAGTTTTTTGCTGGTCTGCCATCGTCAAGGGGGAAGCTAAAACAAACTGTCCGCCGTGGTCGGCGCACTGCCTGATCACCTGATCAATATTTTCTCGCGTGTCGCACAATCCAGGAAGGATTGGCATGAAGCAAATACCAGTTTGAATGCCTTTAGAAGCGATTTTTTCCATAGCGTTGAAACGGAGGTCCGGGCTGGGTGCCAACCGTTCCAATGAGCTAATCCTATCCGCATGCGGTGACTGCGTTGTGTGGATGATGCTGAACAGAACTGACACATGTGTTCTCTTATTGATCTCTTGAAGCAGGTCAAGATCACGCAGCACCAGCGGTGACCGTTCTAAGATAAATACAGGAAAATTCAAATCCAGGCACACTTCCAGCATCTTGCGGGAAATCTTGTATTTCTTTTCTGCCGGTTGGTAATCTCCTACCGCAATCATATCTTTTGACACTTTATTTAAAGCTTTTCGGAGAAGGATGGGCGCGTTTTCTTTGATCTTGATCACAAACGGAAAATCTTCGATTGCCTCATAGGGGGCATATTTATTTTCCCGACAGTAACAGAATTCACACCCGTGCTGGCATCCGATGTAGGGAGCCGCCGTATAGCGCGTCCAAAACCAGTGATCGGGACGCTTGTGCTTGTTGAGGATTGATCGCGTTTTATATGGGATGAACTCGGTTTTTCTGGGCATATTTGCTACTTATAAAACATCTGTTTCATCTCATCTGGCAGGTAGGTGAGTGCTTTCCTTTTAACAACTGCCAGCGGATGGCGTTTTTCTATGACAAAAGCATTGGTTAACCATTCATATGCTATTAGAGGGTAATAGCGTCCAATTGTCTTTAATCCCCACCCGATCCCCTTCGCTGCCCGTATATCTTTTTCTTCGAATAAAGGGCAGATAAAGTGAAGAAGGATTCTTGCATTGTTTTGATGAAGTTCCCCTCCCCTCGTTCGCTTAGCCCAGAAATGAACTGCAACACCGACTACCCGCCGGATCCAGGGATTGGAATCGCAGCGCCAGGAAGAGAATAGATTCAGGGTTTGATCGAAATCGGAAAGGAGAGCGGGGCCAATAACACGTTCCCCGAAAATGTCGCTTGCATACCAAATATCAGCTTGTACGATGTATTTTCGGCATCTGTTAAAAATCATTTGGGTGTTTGCTCCTGATAGGGAGTGAAGTGCAGACGCGATCACTACCCACCCACCTTCCGACCTGGTTTCAGCAATCATGTCGAGGAAAGAGTAAAGATGTGGCTGAGAGCAGTTTGCTAGTGCTGCTCCTACAAGATCGAGCAAGCGGAAAGGGTTCCTGTCATTCAGGAAAGCCAAAATGGTCTTATTCGCAGAGGAGATATTTCCCTTGTTTATTTCTTCGGAAATTTCATCCCCAAATCTTCTAGCTTCCTTCGCTCCAGTAAAGATCATATATCTATTATAGATATGAATCTATAAAAGCTGTAACGAATGTGATTTCAGCTTTTATATGGAGCAAAAATATTATATTTAGGTATATTGCATTGCCTTTTGTTTCAGGTTCACAATTGTTATTCCTGAAAGGATCAATATAGCGCCCAGCAGAGCCTGCCAATAAAATTGTTCTTTGAGAAAGACCACGCCCAGGATCATTCCAATCAAAGGGGGTATATAAGTTACCATTGACATGCGTGTGGGGCCAATCTTATGCAGAAGTGAAAAATAAATGATATAAGCGATACAGGATCCTAATAATCCAAGCCATAACAATGCCAGCCAGGTTATCGGCAGTTGAGGAAAGATAATTGGTTTTTCCGTGAATAAGGCAGTCACCCAAATTATGATTGTAGCGGCTGATAATTGAAGAAATGCCTGCATTTGTGCTGGCAGCCCTCCCGATTTTTTACGGGCGAATACGATTGCAGACGCATAAGAAAGAGTCGCCAGGAGGATAGCGGCTTGCCCAAGCAGATCATTGCTCCATTCGCTCTGGATGCTGGGCGCCATAAGGATCACTACACCGATAAAACCAATTACGAGCCCTCCTACTTTCGGTAGCGTAATGCGGTCATCTTGAATAAAGATGGGTGAAAGAAGAATAGTGAACAGCGGCATGGTTCCATTAAGGATCGCCGATGTACCGGAATCAATGAATTGCCCTGCCCATGAGAACAGGAGCCAGGGAAACGCAATGTTGAACATACCCATGATAAAAAAATCGAATAACCGTTTCCTGATGATATTCCAGCTCACATGGGCTTGCTTATTAAGTGCAACAATTAAACCCAACCCAAGCGAGCCAAATAATGTGCGGAAAGCAACCAGCATGATCGGGCTAACATCATCCACAGCGATCTTGATCCATAAAAAGGAAGTGCCCCAGATCAATCCAGCCAGCCAGAATAATATCCAATCTTTATTTTTCATTATTTTTTCTTTTATCATCCAAAGGGTAAGCGCGCGTGAAAGTGATCATCAGGCGAGTACCATAAACCATCATCACGCTCGCAGTTAGAAAGAAGGGAAAATAGATTGGTAAGAAGAAACAACTGATCAGTCCTGTGACTAGCGCGACTGCCCCATAAACATAAAACCTATTTAAAGAGATCAGCAATCCGGTGATAAAACATGCTGCGGAAACGATGATACTGCCAAAAAGAGTCTTGGAATTCCCGGAAAAAGGTAGGATAAAGGTGTTTTTCAGATCTAAGGGATCGCCCAAGATAAAGATCCCCAATAAAATCAGGACAAGGATCATACCGACGGCAGGGTAAAAAATCCACTGCTTGACCTGCCTCTCATCTCCGCCAAGCGATTCGTATCCTAACCGCGGGATGGTGGTCTTGTTCTTCAGTGAAGAAAGAAGAATGATAGGAATCCATGTAAAAAGAGACGTGGTTTCATTATTGTTGAGGATATCAAATCCAAAATTCACCAACAACGCTCCGCTAATTATGTCAATAATGCCATCCTGATGAAAAAGCTGCAATGCTTTTGTTTTGGATGATATTGCTTTCTTCTTATCTGTCATGGATTCTCCGTTTTGAATTAATATGAAAGGTCTATTATATCTAAAAAAACACTCCATTTCAGGAAATCACATCCCCCGCGATATATTTCCAGTAAAATGGAAGAAGTTTTTAACCTGATTAAATTAAGGGAATGCTATATGCGCGCAAACCAGGCTTCATTTAATAAAAAAGCGTTATTTGGGATCGGTATTGGTGTTCTGCTCCTAGGAACCGGGCCAATGTTTGTTAAATTTGTAAAGGCGAACGGCACTCTGGTGGCCTTTTATCGGCTGTTGTTCGCAAGTGTTATGCTGATGCTGCCAGTATTAATAAGCAGCAAAAATCAGATACCAACTTCAGATAAAGACAAATCGGTTTTATGGGTATTATTGGGAGGAGTTACATTCGCGATTAATATTGGGTTATGGTGTTCCGCATTGAATTACACATCTGCTTCAATTGTCACACTGCTCGATAATACAGCGCCGATTTGGGTTGGGTTATTCGGCTGGCTGGTGCTTGGAAAAAAACAGAACCAATTTTACTGGTGGGGGCTGAGTATGACTCTGGTTGGATCAATTCTACTGGTTGGGAGCAGCCCTGTTTCTTTTAATAGTCACAAGTTTCTTGGAAATATGCTCAGCCTTGCATCAGGCATCTCTTACGCGGCTTATATCTTGATCACACAACAAGCGCGCAGGATGGTTCCGAGCTTAAGATACTCATGGCTGGTTTCGTCTATTGGAGCACTTTTGTTGTTTGTTTTTGGGTTAGCAACAGGAGCATTGAAACAAACACTTTCCCTTCAGGGTTATCTGTTAATCTTTTTAATGTCTCTAAGTTCCCAGGTTTTTGGGTGGTACTTGGTCAATGACGCGCTGGGAAAATTACCTGCTACTGCTGCTTCCGTTGCATTGGTTGGGCAGCCAATAGTCGTGACTATTTTAGGGGTTTTTATTTTGCGCGAGATCCCATCATTCCTGCAAATTATTGGAGGGATTGCATGTCTAATTGGGATTATCGTTGTTCAACGATCTTTTAAAACATCAACGAATTGAAAAACCAGTGTCAAATAAAAGGAAACCCCGCCCGGTTTTTTTAAAATACGCATATCTTGACGGCGATGCTTTTTTATGCCATACTGCTCCACAATATTCACATGAATACTGGTTTTAATCGGAAGAGTTGATCACCACGTACCAGCCCATAATTTTGATTGTTCTATTATGATTGCAATAAAAAAATGCAGATATTAGCTTGATTAGTAAGATAGAAAGGCATTTTAAGAACTAAATACCAACACTAGTTTATGTTTAGGAAAAACACTACACAATACATGGTTTGTTTAAGAAGGATTATTACTATGTTCTGGGTGTTGATAAGCGCTGCTGCCTGTATTTCAACCCCGCAAAATGCTGTTCTACCAACACCTGTTTATAGTATCCAGGAATATACGCCGACAACGACTTCAACAACTGCGCCAACAGTAATGCCTACTGCTACGATCAACCCGCTGGTCACACTCACTCCAACCCTCGATCCATTTACGGATCTTTATTTGGAGTCTTTGAAACTCAGAAGTTATGGAGGGGGCGTTCTTCAAGATGAGGGAACCCTAAATGGCGCAGATGGATTTTCACGAAAATTATTTAAGTACCGCAGTGAAGGATTAGATTTATACGGTTTTATCAATATCCCTGATGGGGATGGTCCTTTTCCAGTAATATTCTTGCTGCATGGGTATGTGGATCGAGAAGGATATAACACGAAAGGCTATTCCGCGAGGTATGCGGATGCGCTGGTGAAAGAGGGCTATATTAGCATACACCCGAATTTACGGGGTTATGCGCCTTCACAGAGTGGTGAGAATATCCTGGGGATAGGGGATACCGTCGATATTTTAAACCTTATTGCACTCGTGCGACAGCAGTCTGGATCAGCAGGTCTGCTTAAAAAAGCAGATGGCGACCGCATCGGATTGTGGGGGCATTCTATGGGCGGCGGCATCGTGATGCGGGCGCTTATCGTTGACCGGAAAATTAGTGCTGGATTACTTTACGCGGCAATCCATTCAAATGAGGAATTTAACCTGTCCCACTTTGAAAAAGATGGGCGTGGAAACGTAAAAGTGATCGCACCCGCAAGCGCTCTGGCAAAAATGTCTCCGTCAAATTATCTGAGTGAGATTACCGCTTCGATCGGTATCCATCATGGTGGTCTTGATGATGTTGTACCAATAAAATGGTCACGAGATTTATGCGAGACGCTTACTGATATGGGAAAAGAAGTGAAGTGCAGGGAATATCCTGATCAACCCCATACATTTCAGAACAGTGAAGATGCTAATTTCATAAACAATATGATCGCCTTCTTTAATGAGTATGTTAAATAATTTGTACTTGCTAAACATGGCTTTTGAAAATGATGAAAAAAATATATATAATCAAAGCTAAAAAGGAGATTTATAATGGGAAAGAAAGGGAAACATAAGAAAGGTAAGAAAGAAAAGGAAGAAAAGAAAAACAAGAAGAAAAAGAAAAGCAAAAAGAAAAAGAAATAATTCTGATTGGGATTTGGAGAACAAATGGCTGAAAAAAAGTATAGCGAAAAAGATGAAAAGCAGTTTGATGAAAAAGACGAAAAAGAACTGCTGAAGCATGACGAAAAAGTTGAACAGCGGGATGCGCTCAGTTCGATTGTGTGGGCAGCCATTCTGATATGGGCAGGTATCGCTTTCCTCAGTGTGAATATGGGATGGTTTGATACATTTCTAGGCAGCAGTTTCTTTGCGCGGATCTTACCCGAGAACATGGCAGTCTTTGATCCCGGTGTATGGAGCATTATCATGCTCGGCGCCGGTGTAATTCTGCTTGCTGAAGTAGTTGCCCGTTTATTAATCCCTGCTTTTCACCGCCATATTGGCGGGTCACTGATCATTGCGGCAGTTTTTATTGGTGTTGGTTTAGGGAGTTTCTTCGGTTGGGATCTTATCTGGCCGTTTATCTTAATTGCCGTAGGAGTTAGTATTTTGCTGGGGGGGATTGCTCGCCGGCATTCTTAAAGCTTAACTTTGCTTAAAAAAGAACCCAGTGATCCACTGGGTTCTTTTTATACGAAACTATTTAAATTGGCTTGCGTACATCAAGATGAATAAGTAATGATTATTTAATATTTGGAGGATCACATGTCTGAAGAGAAAAAATACGAAGAAAAAGATGAAAAAGAAGTAATGAAGCATGATGAAAAAATTGATGAAAGAGATGCGTTAAGCTCCATTGCATGGGCATTCATTTTGATGTGGGCGGGATTCGTTTTCCTGGCCGCCAATATGGGTTGGTTTGCTATGTATGGGTTTGATGTGGATACAAACTGGGTATTTCATTCGTTCAGCGACTGGCGCAGCTTTGGAGTGTGGAATCTCGTTGCCTTGGGTGCAGGCGGGATCATTCTGGTTGAATCCTTCGTCAGACTGCTGGTACCGAAGTTCCGCCGACATATAGGTGGTTCATTGATTGGCGCTGCTGTTTTCATTGGAATTGGATTAGGCGGGTGGTACAACTGGAATTATTTATGGCCGCTGATACTGATCGCAGTAGGAATTAATGTACTCATCACCGGGTTCAAGCGCAAGCGATAAGAGAAATCAATAGAAACAGCCGGTAGAACCGGCTGTTTTTATATTCATAATCTTCCTAAATTGAATGTGGAAAACTCATACCAGATGTATTTAAAGGGAGTCAGCCAATTCTTTCTGCCAATTGTCCGAAAGTAAGGAGGGGAGAAAGCAAGGATAAGGTCACCGATCTCATATCGGGCTAGAACCGGTGTAGAAATGATCAAGCTGCCCAGTTCTCCGGGTTTCATAAGATATAGAGGTTTGATCTCTTTCCCGACCCGGACCTCGAAGAAGAAGAGGTCATAATTTGGTGACCATGCCCTTTTTTCATCCAACTGCTGACCAAACATTCCCTCCGTTGCCCCATAAATTTCCCTAATTGCTGCATTTCCATATAGCGCAGTGAGGGGATCTGCTAATCGTGTATTAATACCCGGTACACTGCCCAGGGTCATGATGACAACATTCCACAGATCTTTTGGATATTTTTTATGTTTACGGTGGAG
>Ga0255413_1011_pt1 | contig 14202 bp, 12 predicted proteins | sample ANMaggSeSYBR01K5_FD_182651 | JGI IMG/M metagenome (GOLD analysis project Ga0255413, IMG submission 182651) | Sediment cell enrichment communities from methane seep in Santa Monica Basin, California, United Staets - ANME aggregate JGI... | ecosystem: Environmental > Aquatic > Marine > Cold seeps >... | reverse complement strand
CAAAATGCTCTGGCCAATGGCGACCATAGAGCAGTCTTATCTATCGATTATCACTCTCCAGAAGTGAGCGATTCTTCCTCTGCGCAGGAGCTTGAAATTACGGATCTAGTGCATCAGGAAAGTTCCTATTTTTACGGATCCGATCAGGCACGCATCCATAATATTGAAACTGCGGCCAATCAGTTTCATGGATTACTGATCCCGCCGGGAAAGACCTTTTCAATGGCAAACGCAATGGGAGAGATCAGCCTTGATAACGGTTATTCTGAGGCATTGATCATCTACAACGGGAAAACTATCGAAGGGATAGGCGGTGGGGTCTGCCAGGTTAGCACCACCCTGTTCCGTACCGCATTCTTTTCCGGTTTTCCGATTTTAGAACGGCATCCACACGCGTACCGTGTTTCATATTATGAAAAAATTTCTGGAAATAAGCGGGATGGAAACTTGGCAGGGTTGGATGCAACTGTGTATATTCCCTTAGTTGATCTAAAATTCACAAACGATACGCCTTATTGGTTACTAATGGAAACGTATGTCAACCGAACGGCAAGCAGGTTAACCTGGAAGTTCTATTCCACGTATGATGGACGAACTATGAAATGGACCACAACCGGACCAATTAACACTATTAAACCGACAAAGCCACTCTATCAGCTGAACACAGACCTTGACCCTGGGGAGATTAAACAAATCGATTGGGAAGCAGAAGGGGCAGATGTAACTGTTTCTCGGTCTGTATCCAGGGATGGTGAAATTTTTCTTGAGGATACTTTTTTCACTCGATATGAACCCTGGCGCGCGGTTTACGAATATGGACCCGGAACAGATGGTATCCCCACGCAGGACAAGAATTAATTCCGCATTTTATAAAAAGTATGTAGGTGGTAAAATTCCCATTGGTTACAAATTATGGAAAAGGAGATCAAATGGTCAGTAAAGACCTATTAGACATTTTGCGATGCCCTGCGTGTGTGCGCGAAAAAGAGGGAGCACTAAAATTATATAAAAATACCTGGCTTATTTGCCAGGACTGCAGTCGAAAATACCCAATTGTCGAGGATATTCCTGTTATGCTAATCGACGAAGGGGATAAATGGAAAACAACACCGGATAAAGACCTGCCCGTACCTCCGCCAAAACCGCAGTAATATTTAGAAGTATCAGGTATCTGGTCTGAAACTTGCATTAGAATACATTATCAACTTTTTAAGAGTATGTAAAGAAACAAATGAAATTTTTCAATAGATTTACGCAAAAGATCCGCAATATGGATATGCTCACCAAAGTGGTCATGATTGTATTCATCGTTCTTGCAATCACAACCAGCATACTTACCTATGGATTCGTAAAGAATTTAACGACAGGTATGACAATTCTTGATCTTCCGGGAGTTCCAATATTAGATTCGATCTTCGGGCAAGATTCTGACGGTATATCGCAACTCGGATCCAGTTCTGGAGTTGCAACCCCGGAACCATGGGACGGGAAAAGCCGTGTGACTATCCTTTTACTAGGTTTGGATTATAGCGACTGGCGCGGCGGGGATACACCGCACAGCGACACCATGATCCTGCTCAGTGTGGACCCGATTTCTAACACAGCATCTATACTGTCTATCCCAAGGGACATCTGGGTAAATATTCCTGGTTTTGATTACGGCCGCATCAACGAAGCCTATTTCAATGGAGCCGCATATAATCTTCCCGGGGGCGGTGCTGAACTTGCCCGCCAAACCGTTGAACAATTCATCGGTGTACCTGTTCAGTATTATGCTGTTATAGGTTTCGATGCATTCATAGATTTCATTGACGAAATTGGCGGTGTGGTAGTTACCCCCGATCAATACGTCAAAATTGAGAAATTCGGAGGTGGACAAGAGGAAACTCTCGTACCTGGAAAAATGTACACGTTAGATGGCGGGCTTGCGCTTGCTTACGCACGCGAACGACATACTGAAGGCGGTGATGTTGACCGTGCCAGTAGGCAGCAGGAAGTAATTCTTGCCATCAAACAACGTATTCTTAAATACGAGAACCTCCCCAACTTGATAGCAAAAGCACCAGCGCTTTACCAGGATATATCCTCTGGCATCATCACAAATCTGAATCTGCAGGAAGCTATCCAATTGGGCATTCTGGGGCTTCAATTGGATAGCAGCAGTATTAGAAAAGGCATTATCAATTACGACATGGTGATTCCTACTTCGTCGCCGGACGGAGAGAAGATATTAAAGCCGATCCCCGACAAGATTCGAATCCTCCGGGACGAACTTTTCGCCAACAGCGGCTCTGGCGCACCCATTGCTGTGCCATCAGAGAATTCCACCCTTGTAAAAGACGAGGCTGCCAAAGTCGTAATCTGGGACGGGAGCAGTCAAGGCGGATTGGGGGATCGAACCTCAGCTTATCTGCAGAGCCAGGGTATCAATGTTATCCAGGTTGAAGATGCTGGCGGATACATTCCAGCTACAAAAATTGAGATCTTTAATGGCAAGCCATATACTGTCGATTTTTTGGCCCAAACTATGAACGTGGCTTCTGCAAATATCTGGAATACATATGACCCGAACGCAGGAGTAGATATTCGTGTTACTTTAGGTGGAGATTGGGCAGCTAACAACCAGCTGCCATAAATAACATTATTATTAGTGAAGCTTCCTATTTGTATACACTCTTAAACGCGTCAGAACCCAAACGCAAGGTGCTTTTCCCAACTTTTATACTTCCTTTGCATTCTGCAGATGATACACGCAATGAATATTGTTCCAATTGGAAGATATTTTTCATGCAGTATCTTTGATCTTAGATCCAAACTGTGGTGTCGTAAATCGGTTTTCCCTAAGGTAAGCGTGAGTAAGTTGACACAAAGATACAATATAACTTTTTATCTGCATTACCAATCAACTTTGTTTCCTCAATATAACCATCCTCTCGGAAGGTCAACTCTGTAAAAAAGGTCGCTTGAACGTTTGGAAATATAAAGAAGTAGGTATTTAGTTCAGTTTGCGCAAAATCCACTATATCATCTCTGCCAATTCTTGTTTCGAAAAGTCTGCCATTCTCACCAAAAGTTAACGTGATTGTGGTTGTGTAATCGTCTGACGGTAGGCAGGTGCCATCATAATCGAAATCCAATTCAGTTTTTACTGCGTATTCATGCGTGCCCTCGTTGGCACATTCCAATTCCGTGAGCTCAAAGGCTGCGCAGACATCCACTTCTACTTTTTCTAGTTCCTCGCTTATTTCGTTCTCTTCTATTTCTGCAGAAGTTGCTGTGACCGTTTCAGTACTGGTAGCCAATATTTGACTTGTGGATAAGGCAATTTCATCTGTCATATCAGACGATTGTGCCGCTGAGCATCCTGCCATAAAGAAACTCAATATTAAAATGAGAGAAACTAATTTAGCTGCCATGTCAATCCTCCTAAACCGCTATGTTCTTATCCAACCTTATTTAAAAAGTATATATCCTGAATTCCACGTTGCAATAATTTTACTTTATTGTTATCCAAACAGGTGAAAATATTTGGCGGGCTTCAATATACGAGAGACGACAAATCGTATGTCTGTTTTCCACGTGTTCAGGGTAGTGATAAACTCAGTAGTTTCCCGACCTTCTTCACTTGTACCAAAGACGATATCGGGATCGGCGACCTGAGCAACCAGTGTTGAATAGCCTTTTGCCTTGATCACATACCTGCAGCCCAGTGCTTTGATCGTTTCCAGGATTTCCTCATCAAAATAACCGCTATCCATGCGAAATGTGACTTCCAAACCTTCTTCCTAGAGATGAGCCATGATCTCCTGAATCATGCCTACTACACCATTTGCTGTATAGATGTCCCCACTCCTTATATATCCTGTCAGGTAAGCCTTGATCTCGTCGCAGAAAGCAAACTGGATGTCGTAACAAGGGTTGCCCGGTCTTTTAGGATTGTATCCTTTAGCAGTCCCCTCTTGGTGACCTTCCACATTGACAACACTGCTGTCAATATCAATGGTGATGGATTTGAGCTTGCTCCTCCTCAGCAGCTTTCTGAAAACTTTGAAATTGATCTCTCTCAGCATTTGGGTCGTTTTGTAGCTGAAGTTCCCCAAGAATCGTGATACCGTTTCCGGTTCTTTGATCGAAATGTCAAACTCGTTGATCAGGGGATCACTCTGCAGTAGTTTCAGCCGTTCCAATTTGTCAATGCCGATCAAGTTGCCACAGAGCATGATTTTGATGCGGTTCATTTTGATCTTGTTGGTCGAGCCGTTCTCAAAAACTAGGTCATGATTGATCAGGTCAAAAATCCCATTTTTTCTGGCATGTTCAAGTAATAGAAACAAACCGGAATTCGAGGTGAGGTTTCTGGCTGAAAATTCAATCTTATTGATCACATCAACATCCTTTGGCGCATAGTTTTCTTTGATTCTGAATTTTAACATGCGATCATTCAGAAGCATGCACTTCACCCAATGGGTGAAAATTAGAGCTTGAATACATTCCTTTATTTCTCTTCTGATGAGATATAAAATGGCGTTTTTGACTCCCAAATTGAAGGGAAATCGGCCTAAATCACCCCGTTTTTTGCAAAAGATGACGTTTTTCTAATTTCCGTCTTTCCTTCACTGATTGGGTGACGTAGAAACCGGGTATTAATAAATGGAAATGGTGGCTTTCTGGAGTGCACCCTAAAAGATGGGTAAATAAATAAAGATCTCTCTGATTAGATTATACAAACTGGCACCTAAATTCGAAAGGTGTCAGTTTTTTTTTAATTGAATGCGATCATAGTTATAGAAATGGATGTAATCATCCATAACATAAACGGCTTCCTCGAAATCACGAATACTCATATGTTTCAAGAACTTTTCTTTCAAATGAGAAAAGAAACTTTCAGTTGGGGCATTATCTAGGCAATTACCTTTGCGAGACATGGAGGGGATGATCCCGAATTGAGAAGTCGATGAAAGGTAGGCAGTGGATTGAAATTGTGGTTCCTGATCACTTTGCAGAGTTACTCCATTGACTGAATTTGAGCTTGAAACTGCCATTCGTAAAGCCTGCAGCACCATGCGAATTGAGAAATTCCTTGACATTGCATGCCCCAAGATACTCCTATCAATAAAGTCTTTAATAATGGCCAGATAGACAAACCCTTGTTGGGTACGGATACAGGTTATGTCAGTCCCCCATTTTTGATTGGGTCTTTGCGCTTTGAAATTCTGCTTGATGATCTCTTTATAGATCAATCCCTCTTCTTCCCACAATCTGATTGCTTCTATTTTTGTCTCTAGTGTGTAGTCTTTACTTCCTTATTTTCCTTGCAATAGAAAAACGCCTCTCGTAGAATAGATACAAGAGGTGTTTTTATTTTGTGTCCTGTTTATAGGGGTCAGTTCAAATAACCAGCCCTTTTTTATTTCATCATCGGTATTTTGATCTCATGCTTTTTTGCAGTATCAACCGCAAGCTTATAACCCGCATCGACATGTCGCATAACACCAGTTCCAGGGTCATTTGTCAACACTCGCTCCAACCGCGCAGCAGCTTCTGGCGAGCCGTCAGCGACAATCACCATTCCTGCATGCTGGCTGAATCCAATACCCACGCCACCGCCGTGGTGGAATGAAACCCAAGTAGCACCGCTTACTGCATTCAGAAGTGCATTTAAGATCGGCCAATCGCTTACAGCATCTGTTCCATCTTTCATTCCTTCAGTCTCCCTATTTGGCGAAGCAACCGACCCCGAGTCTAAATGATCCCTTCCGATCACGATGGGCGCTTTCAATTCCCCGCTGGCAACCATCTGATTGAATTTCAACCCTGCTTTTACTCGCTCTCCACACCCCAGCCAGCATATCCGGGATGGCAGCCCCTGGAATGGAACCTGTTCTTTGGCCATTCGAAGCCATCGGTGAAGATGATCGTCATCCGGGAAGAGATCCTTGATCGCCTGGTCGGTTTTATAAATATCTTCTTTTTCACCAGATAAAGCCACCCACCTGAAAGGCCCCTTTCCCTCGCAAAATAATGGGCGAATATATGCCGGAACAAATCCGGGAAAATCAAAGGCATTCTCTAATCCATTATCAAACGCACGCTGCCTGATATTATTTCCATAGTCAAATACTTCTGCTCCCCGTTTCTGGAATTCAAGCATTGCGGCAACATGACTTGTCATTGTTTCAATTGATAAACGTGTATATTCTTTTGGATCCTGTTTTCGTAATTCCTCTGCTGCCGTAAGACTTAAACCAGCCGGTACATACATCAAGAAATCATGCGCGGGGGTTTGGTCCGTTACCACGTCAGGAATGACATTGCTTTCTAATAGGGCGGGGAAAATATCTGCTGCGTTGCCGATCACTCCAACAGAAAGCGGAATCTCCTTCTCTTTTGCGTCAAGGACCAGACTCAATCCTTCTTCCAGATCATCAACCACAATATCCAGATATCCAATGTCCTTACGTAGCCGTGCCTGTTCCGGGTCAACTTCCACTATCAAACCTACCCCTTCATTCATTGTAATCGCCAATGGCTGTGCACCGCCCATTCCACCCAAGCCTGCTGTTAAAACGAATTTTCCTTTTAGAGATTTCCAACCATGCAGATGTGCAAGGGACGACAGGGTTTCATATGTACCCTGCAAAATGCCCTGAGTACCGATATAGATCCAGGATCCAGCTGTCATCTGCCCAAACATCATCAGTCCCTGCGAGACTAATAAGTCGAAATGCTCTTGTGTCGCCCAATGCGGAACCAGGTTCGAATTCGCGATTAGAACTCGCGGAGCATCTGTATGCGTCCGAAATACGCCAACCGGCTTACCAGATTGAACTAATAACGTTTCGTCATTTTCCATGTTCTTCAAGGTATCAATAATTGCCTCATAGCAATCCCAATTTCTTGCTGCCTGTCCGCGCCCACCATAAACGACCAGATCTTCCGGGCGCTGTGCAACTTCAGGATCAAGATTATTCTGGATCATCCGGAAAGGTGCTTCCGTCAGCCAGGATTTACATGTTAATTTTGAACCGCGGGGAGCTCGCACTTCACGTGGTTGAGCCATATCGACCTCCTAATAGTTATCCAACAAAGGAATATATTTCCATTGTACACAAATTAATATCTTTCTTACGCAAAATAATTATATTTGGCATATAATCATAAACTAATGTAATATGGTTTCGTTCTAATTCACATTGTTTGAGGTTTCAAGTATGCCAGTTTATGTATATCATTGCGACTATTGCGGATTTCAATTCGAACAACAGCAAAAATTTTCCGATAATCCGCTCAAGAAATGCCCGGATTGCAGGAAGAACTCATTGCATAAGGTATACACACCTGTTGGCATCATATATAAAGGGTCAGGTTTCTATTCAACAGATCATCGCTCCAGCTCTGGGGCAGTTACCTCAAGCAAGCCAAAGACAGAAAAGAAGAAGGCGGAAAAGAAAAGCGAGCAGGCAAAAACACCTGCAAATAGTGAAAAAGGCTCGACAAGCACAGAATCGGATTGATTAGATCTTTCTTGGATTAACTTTTGCTATCTTCTTAAAATATTTTCGGTTAAATGGACGCGATTAATCACCAAATTCCTCTGCGATTGGAAAACAGCATGATAGAATTTTCAATATGAAGCGCTGGTATTTTTGGGTCGGTTTACTGATCAGCGTCCTTTTCTTATTTATTGCGCTGCGCGGATTACAAATAACAAATGTGTGGGAGGGTATTAAATCTGCGGATTTTATCTGGCTATTTCCAGGCATCATTATCTATTTCATCGCGGTCTGGATGCGTGCTTTTCGCTGGCATTTATTCCTTCGCCCTATTAAGACAATCTCTGTAAATGAAATCTTCCCGATTGTAACGATCGGCTATATGGGGAACAATATTTATCCCGCTCGGGCTGGCGAGCTATTACGCGCAATTGTCCTCAAACACCAGCATAAAGTACCCGTATCCGCTTCTTTGGCAACTATCATTATCGAACGTGTTATTGATGGCGTGATCATGCTTGGGTTCATAATCCTGACCTTATCAGAAATCACCACTTTACCCGGTGCAGTTGAGTTCGCAAAAACGATTCACGCGGTAATACTTTGGGGCTCAGCCATCTTTATTGGCGCATTAATTATCTTTCTGTTTGCGGCCGTCTTTCCTAAAAAAATCCAAAAATTTCTTTTCCTGGTGATTGAAAAAGCGATTCCCAAAAAATGGCGGGGAAAAGCTCAATCAATCTCTCAAAAGTTTACAAAAGGACTGCGCTCTCTATCCTCACCAACAAATGTGGTAATAATTTTTTTCGTATCAATTGTTATTTGGCTTCTTGAGACAGGTTTTTATTGGTTCATTATGCTCGCATTCCCGTTTAGAGTTAGTTTTCCAACTTTGATGTTAATGAATGGCGTTTTAAATCTCTTCACCGCAATTCCCTCCACTCCAGGTTATATTGGAACTTTTGATGCACCAGGTATCGTTATGTTGACCGCATTTGGTTTGAATCCAGAAATTTCTGCGAGTTATATACTTCTTTTACACGCTGCCCTATGGCTGCCGATTACTATTATTGGTGGTTTGTTTATCAGTAAAGTTGGATTGGATTGGGGCAAAGAAATAAATCGGGTTAATATGGAAAGGGAATCATGAAAATTGCAGTAATCGGAGCAGGTGTTGGTGGTTTGACCGCTGCTTATGACTTATATAAAAAAGGGCATGAAGTAACTGTATTCGAACAGGAAAGCCAACCTGGTGGCTTGGCTGCAGGCTTTATAGATAAGGACTGGAATTGGTCTTTAGAAAAGTATTACCACCACTGGTTTAAAACAGATAAGGCGATTCTCTCCTTAATTGATGAGCTTGGGTTATCTGAACATGTACAATTTCACAGACCCAAGACAGTTGTTTACCATCAGGGCAATTTTTATCCACTCGACTCACCCATCGCTGCCCTCAAGTTTCCCGGCTTTTCTTTGATCGATAAGGTCCGCTTTGGCTTCATTACCACATACCTAAAATATTTCTCGCGCTGGAAACCTCTTGAAAAATTTACGGCTCGCGAATGGATAAAACGCTTTTATGGAAAAAACCTCTATGAGGTGTTTTTTAAGCCCTTGTTGATCGGTAAATTCAGCGATTATTACCAAGAAGTAAATATGGCCTGGTTTTGGGCACGCTTCAAAGTCCGTTCGGCAAAATTGGGCACCTTCAAGGGCGGCTTCCAGGCGTTCCTGAACCAATTCGCTGAAATATTATCTGAAAAGGGAGTTCGGTTATCTTTCAACACAAGCATCTTAAAGATAAATTCTTTAATAAATGGAAAAGTAGAAATATCTATTAAGGACAACAAAATCATCTTCGATCAAGTTTTGGCAACAATATCTCCCAAAGGCTTATCCAGCATCACCCCACAGTTAAAAGGAGAGTATGTTAAAAAGATCAATGCACAAAAAAGTATTGGTGCTGTTGCTGTCATCCTATCTTTAAAAAAACAACTTTCTAAAGAGGGCTATTACTGGTTCAACTTACCAAAATCAGCTGGTTTCCCTTTCCTTGCGCTAGTGGAACACACGAATTACGTCTCTTCTGATAATTTCAATGGAGAGCATCTGATCTATTGTGGAGATTATTTGGACCACCCCCATAAATATTACAAGATGAATAATGAAGAGTTAATCGATGATTTCCTTCCTAGTTTAAAAAAGATAAATCCATCCTTCACAAGGGATTGGATTAAAAAAAGCTGGGTATTCAGAACCAAATATGCGCAGCCAATCCCCCGCATCAATCACTCATGCAATCTGTTACAGCTAAGAACGCCCCTTTCTGGGCTGTTCTTAGCATGCATGAGCCAGGTATATCCATGGGATCGCGGAACAAACTACGCGGTTTCTCTTGCCCACCAAGTGGTACAAGAAATGATTGCGTCCAAATCACATTCTTAATCCACAAATATGTGTGAATTTTTTCTCTTCTAAATTTTATTATTGTTTTGTTCTTTTAAATACCTCTGTGACGATCGACGAAGTTCGCACTAAACTCCTTGATTGAGACCATATATAGGGGATGAACACATCTCTATCGCTAACCCTATCCAAGAACTCACGTTCTACATGCGGATAATTCCACATGTTAATACACATGATTTGTTAAGGTAATTAACCTTAAATAAATTGATTCTTTTATATTATCGTAGGGTAATAGTCTTGTTAATTTGAAGAAATTTTGCTAAAATTTTCTCAGTCCAATTAATGGGGCAAGCCCAACAATCCACTCGAAGGGCATCCCAAAAGTATTTCGTGATAATCAACTGAATATAAATTTTCCCACTTTTTAATAAAAGTGGGCATTATTAAATACATCAATGCACCATAAACACGTAGGAAGGGAGTGCGAGGGAATTGAACGCAAGGCAAGCATGGCAGGCAACACTCGGGCAGCTTCAGATGGAAATGCCCAAAGCCACTTTTGATACATGGGTTAAAGGCACTGAGCTAATTAAGCATCAACAAAATACTTTTACTATTAGTGTGCAAAATGCCTATGCGAGAGATTGGCTGGAAAATCGCCTGACGACAACAGCCGAGAAAATGCTAACCGGCATCATGGATGCCCCTCAAGCCATTTCATTTATAATTCGGTCTGCTGATGAGTCCCTTCCAAAAATAGAAACCGAAAAATCCTCTTTGAGTTTTTCCATAAAGCAAATAAAAACATCTGGTATGCCGTTTAATTCCCGCTATACATTTGATAATTTTGTTGTTGGACCCAATAACCGCTTACCCCATGCGGCAAGCCAAGCAGTCGCTGAAAGCCCGGCGCATGCCTACAACCCCTTATTTCTGTATGGCGGCGTGGGACTGGGAAAAACCCATCTTCTGCAGGCAATTGGCAACGAAGCTGCAAAGCGTGACCTGAATGTGTTGTATGTTTCCTCAGAAGAGTTCACTAATGACCTCATCAACGCCATCCGCCGGCGTGATACTGTCAGTTTTCGAGAACGCTATCGCAGTATCGATATACTTCTCATTGATGATATTCAATTCATTGCGGGCAAAGAAGCCACTCAAGAAGAATTCTTTCACACATTCAACACTCTCCATGGACTGAATAAACAGATAGCAATTTCCTCTGACCGATCTCCCAAGTCTCTTGTTACTCTAGAAGAGAGGCTTCGCTCCAGGTTTGAATGGGGGCTCATCGTTGACATTCAACCACCCGAATTAGAAACACGTATTGCGATCTTGCGAACCAAAGCAGAACGTGCAGGCAGAATTGTCCCTGGCGAGATTTTGGAAAGTATTGCCCATCAGATACAATCAAATATTCGCGAACTTGAAGGGGCTCTCACTCGTGTATTGGCTTATTCAGATTTGAGTGGAAAGCCGCTAACAATGGAGCTAACCAGAATTGCTCTAACAGATTTCCTGCCCACCCCAAATTCCATTGAACCGGATCGGATACTTGAGATAGTTGCGGATACTTTCAACCTCACACAGGAAGAACTCCTCAGTCGCAACCGTTCGAAGAAAATCGCGCTTCCCAGACAAATTGCTATGTACTTGCTGCGTGATTTAGTGAAGGCTTCTTTTCCCCGGATCGGGGAAACAATGGGCGGGCGCGATCACACTACTGTCCTTTATGCTTGTGAAAAGATCGCCGTCTTGATCGAGCGGGACGATCTTTTCAGACGACAAGTATTCCAAATTCGAGATCAGCTATATAAACAAACTGCCTACGTTTAGAAATTATTAACATTTCTTTTACAATTTAATTATTGCGATTGAAAACCTCATGGTACAATCATTTTGGTAAATTAAGCGAGACTACCAATTGAATGATTGTTATAGGAACCAAACTTATAATTTAATATTCAACACCCTGGTCAGAACTACTTACCAGGGAGTTTTTTTATGTAACTACTGTGATCACAAGATCACAATTTATTAAAAGGAAAAAATGAAAAACACAAATTTAAGAATAATACCCCTTGGCGGCCTTGGGGAAATTGGCCGCAATATGATGCTGTACGAGTATGGAGATGCGGCAATTATTGTAGACTGCGGAACCATGTTCCCTGAACATAATATGCTGGGCATCGATTACATCATACCTGACTTCCATTATCTTCGCAGTCGCAAGGACAAGATCCGAGGGATCATCTTTACCCATGGTCATCTCGATCATATTGGCGCCATTCACCATTTACTTCATGAAGTACAAGCGCCTATTTACGGAACACGATTAACCCTTGGTTTAGTAAAGGTAAATTTATCCAGACGTCGCATGTTAGACACGGCATCATTAAAAACCATTAAAGCAGGCGAAAGTATCAAACTTGGGCCGTTTAAGATCGACTTTTTCCATGTATGTCATTCCATACCCGATTCTGTTGGCTTAGGGATTGAAACCCCAGAAGGGTTAATCGTTCAATCCGGTGATTTTAAATTCGATCACACCCCTGTGGATAATTGGAAAACTGATTACTCAAAATTAGCAGAATTTTCTAGAAAAGGTGTGTTGGCGCTTATTGCTGACTCTACGAACGCAACTCGCCCCGGTTGGACCCCTTCAGAAATGATGGTTAGCGAAGCATTCGATGACGTATTTAAAAAAGCGAAAAGCCGAATCATCATCGCCAGTTTTGCTTCGCTAATTTCACGCGTACAGCAAGCCGTGAATGCTGCTGTTGCTCATAACCGAAAGATCACTTTTGTTGGTACAAGCATGGTTGAAAACGTGAAAATGGCACAGAAGCTTGGTGGTTATTTAGATATTCCCAAAGGCACTCAAGTCAACATCAACACTGCTCTTAAGTTGCCTGACCATGAAGTAGTTATCATGTGTACTGGATCACAGGGTGAACCCACCTCAATATTGGGCCGGTTGGCTCGTGGTACACAGCGTCAATTTGACATAAAAAAAGGTGACACAGTTGTCCTATCATCAAAAACAATCCCCGGAAATGAAGAAGCTGTATTTTCTACCATAAATGATCTTTTCCGGCGTGGTGCTAACGTGATTTACGAAGAAATCGCTCCCGTTCATGTTTCCGGACACGGCAGCCAGGAGGATTTAAAACTCTTAATAAACCTGACGAAACCAAAATATTTTATTCCAGCATATGGCGAAATGCGCCACCTGAAGCAGGCCTCAATCTTGGCTCAACAGACAGGAATTCCGGAAAAACGTGTCCTTGTCGTTGAAAACGGGAAGATCATTAACGTCAAAGGTGGAAAGATTAAAATTGGCGGTAATGTATCAGCGAATACCATATTTGTTGATGGATCAGGAGTTGGCGATCTAGGCCTAGATGAAATACGTGACCGAACCCTGTTGTCAAAGGATGGTATTGTTTTAGTCCATATAAACTTGAATAACAATAACGCTCTGCATGGGAAGCCGGAAATCGTTAGTCGCGGTTTTGCTGCTTCGGAGGAAGCTGATGAGATACTTCGCCGACTTGAACAGCCAGTAATAGACTCGATAAAGGACTCAAACGGGAATATGGAAAAAAATGTCATCCGAACTGTAAAGAACTACTTATATAAGAAAACCCGCCGAAAACCAACCGTCCTTGTAACGATCAGCAGAATATAAGCAAATACTTTAATCTAAATTAATCCTGCCAGCCATGTGCTCCACGAAGCGGTACAAAAACCACTGGCAGGATTTGCTCTTTATTGATTCGTTTTTTCTCCTTTACCCAAACTTCCAGCATTTGCCGCCAGCGTCCGCCTACAGGACCTACAATACGGCCATTATCTTTCAATTGTTCTAAAATTATTTCCGGAATTTCAGGAGCAGCGGCTGTGATTAGGATACGGTCATATGGAGCATTATCAGACCATCCTAAAGAGCCATCCCCCACATGCAAATATATGTTATCCATCCCCAAAACTCGTAAATTCCGTTCTGCCAGATCTGAAAGCTGCGAGATCCGTTCAATAGAATGTACTTCTTTTACCAGATTCGCGAGAATAGCAGTCTGGTAACCTGACCCGGTCCCAATTTCCAGCACCTTCTCATTGCCCGTGAGCTTTAAGTTACTCGTCATCAACGCTACGATATATGGTTGAGAGATTGTCTGCCCATTACCGATAGGCAACGGATGATCAGCATAGGCGTCAGCTTTATAATTTTCTGGCACGAATAAATGTCTTGGTATCGTTCGGAAAGCCTGCAGAACACGTTCATTATTGATTCCCC
>Ga0255413_1010_pt1 | contig 15469 bp, 15 predicted proteins | sample ANMaggSeSYBR01K5_FD_182651 | JGI IMG/M metagenome (GOLD analysis project Ga0255413, IMG submission 182651) | Sediment cell enrichment communities from methane seep in Santa Monica Basin, California, United Staets - ANME aggregate JGI... | ecosystem: Environmental > Aquatic > Marine > Cold seeps >... | reverse complement strand
CATTTATATATGTATACTCGTGGAGAACCTAAAGGAGCTGACCTGGCTTATTTAGAATGGATTCTCTCTTCTGACGCGCAGGAAATCACTACCGATCTGGGTTTTGTTCCAATTATCAGCAAATGAACAAATTATGAGAAAATCAGAAAAATTTATCACCAATACAATTCGAATTGCTGGTTCATCAACCATACTTTTTGTATTACTGATCTTTGTTTTCTTATTGAAGGAAGGGCTTCCAACTTTACAGGAAATTTCATTCGGCAAACTATTATCCAGGCGTTGGTATCCAATTGAAGAATTATATGGAATTCTTCCACTTATCAGTGGATCACTTATTGTTACTATTTCTTCAATGGTGATTGCCCTTCCGCTGGGCATTGGTACGGCAATATACATCGGAGAAATTGCGCCTCAGGGTATGAAAGAGATCCTTAAACCCTTGGTTGAGGTTCTGGCAGGAATCCCATCCGTTGTATTAGGTTTCATCGGTATTCTCGTCCTCTCACCAATGATGCGCACGGGGTTGAAGCTGCCCACCGGATTAACCGCGTTAACAGGATCAATTCTTCTTGCTCTGATCTCAATTCCAACAATCGTATCAATAGCAGAAGATGCTCTTTATGCTGTCCCAAACTCATATCGAGAAGCGGCTTATGCTGTCGGGGCAACGCAGTGGCAGATCATCTGGTATATAGTTCTTCCTGCAGCCCGCAGTGGAATTCTGAATGCTGTCATGCTCGGAGTAGGCAGATCATTAGGTGAAACAATGGCTGTGATGATGGTTACGGGCAACGCGCCAACCCTGTTCACGGGATTGGATGCTTTTATTTCCCCTGTACGAACCATGACAGCCACGATCGCCTCTGAGATGGGCGAAGTCGCTTCCGGAAGTTCCCATTACCACGTTCTTTTCTTCATTGGGATCATACTTTTCTTGTTTTCCCTGGTTATTAACGTGACATCTTCTTCATTAAGTACAAGGCCGAAACGCGGAAAAGACCAGGTGATCTCATGAATTTATCCTCTTATTCTAAAGAGCCAAAATACAGGATCAGCAGGAAATTAATTCAAGAAATCGGTTTCATGGGTATCCGCCTGATCACTATGGTCACAATCCTTCCTATCCTCGCTATCGTCGCTTATATCGTTATCAAAGGGCTGCCTGCAATTTCCTGGGAATTTCTAACAGCTATGCCGCGGGATGGAATGCGCGCGGGCGGGATCTTACCAGCAATTGTTGGCACCTTATATTTGATGATCGGTACTGCTGTCATCTCAATTCCCTTAGGCATTGCTGCTGGGATCTACCTGGCTGAATACGCTCCAGATAATCTGTGGACACGGTTGATACGTATTGCGATCATCAGTCTCGCGGGGGTGCCATCCGTGGTCTATGGTCTTTTTGGACTTGGCTTATTTGTTTTGTTTTTTGAATTCGGGATCAGCATTCTGTCCGCCGCCCTCACGTTATCGATCATGACCCTTCCAGTCATCATCAGCACGACGGAAGAAGCCCTTCGCAGTGTCCCGTATAAATTCAGGGTGGTTGGTGTTTCCCTCGGCGGCACGCAATGGCAGACGATCCGGAAGGTCATTCTTCCCCAGGCGCTGCCCGGAATCGTCACCGGCATCATCCTCGGGCTGGAGCGGGCAGTTGGTGAAACCGCGCCAATACTTTTCACCGGCGCAACCTTTTTCCTCCCGCACCTCCCCTCTTCCCCATTAGACGCGACAATGGCTCTTCCTTACCATATCTATGTCATCTCCACACAGATACCAGGAATGCCTATCACTATCCAGTACGGAACAGTTCTGGTATTGCTTGTAATTGTCCTGGCAATGAATATCATTGCTTCCATTATCCGATCCCACGCGAGAGCAAAGAGGCAGTGGTAATGAATGGTATTAAGATCAGCATCCGCGACCTGCACGTTCGGTATCAAGACGGAAAATATCCACTGCGAGGAATAAACCTTGATATCATCGCAAACAAGATCAATGTCACTTTTGGGCCTTCTGGCGGTGGAAAGTCAACCCTGATACGCGTAATAAATCGGTTGATCGATCTCTCCGATGTAGAACAGATTCAGGGAGAAGTCCTATTGGATGGGATCAATATCCTCGACCCAGAGATTGATGTGATCGAACTTCGCCGCAAGGTGGGGGTTGTTTTTTCGCGGCCGATTCCGCTTCCCCTGACCATCTCTGAAAATATCAGTTTTGGATTAGAAGTGGCGGGCGAAAAGAATAAGGAGAAAATCTCAAGGAAGGTTGAACACGCTCTGCGCCAGGCGGTGTTGTGGGATGAGATTTACGACCGATTGGACGATCCAGCCAGTTCTCTGTCCGGCGGGCAGCAGCAGCGCTTATGCCTGGCGCGGGTATTGGCGCTGGAACCAGAAGTGATCCTCCTCGATGAGCCCACTTCCGCCCTTGACCCGGTTTCCACCGCGAAGATTGAGGATTTCCTGGAAACAGCAAAGCAGGATTACACCTTTTTCCTCGCTCCTCACAACCAGCAGCAGGCCGCGCGGGTTGCAGACTTCGCCGCGTTCTTCCTGCAAGGGAAAATGGTGGAATACGGGGTAGGGGAAGAACTCTTTTTCAACCCCAAGGTGAAAGAGACCGCGGATTACATCCAGGGCAGATTCGGCTAATAATCTGACCGATTAACTACCCCAGAAGCCCTGTTCACACAAAATTTTCCATTCGCCATCAAGAAAAGCCAGTGCCCTTATCGACTGGCTGATGGATGCTGCTTGCGAGGTGTTTGGTGGTTTGGTCGATTAAAGGTGACAATTTTGAAAATTTTCGGGGTATTAATGGGGAATCGGAGGGGGATTTTTAGGGGATAGAGAAAAAGCGGTGTCGTCCCCAAACAGCATGCCCTCACTCATGGCGATGGGACCATAACCAAGCTCTATTCAAATATGGCCAAGAATGATCTTGTGAACGCCCATCGGCGCGCCTCACCGGTTGATAGTGAGCGATTATTAAGAAACTTTGCTATTATCCAGCCACTCCTTTAGAAATTTTCCCCTCGGTGTAGCTTGACAACAATGTCAATTATGCTATACTCTATGTATAGTTTAGTATACTTTATATAAACAAAGGAAATATCTTGAAGCTTGGCAATCATTTACGCAAATACCGTTTCAACCACAATGAAATCACCCAGCAAGATTTGGCTAATGCTGTCGGAGTGACCAGATTAACAATTCACTCGATTGAGAAAGGAAAGTTTAACCCTTCGGCCTTATTAGCCTTGAAACTAGTTCGTTTCTTCAAAGTAAAGTTTGAAGACATTTTTTATTTAGTCGAAGAAAGGACTAACGAATGAAAAAACAGGAAAAACTGCTGCGAAATGTGAGTATTGTTTTAGGGTTGGCTTCTACCGCTTTCTTTGTGATTGATTACTTCATTTTTACCAGACTTCGACCCAAGATGGTTAGCTTTGAAGCGGTAAGCCCGGCAGAAGAAGGGTTAATGAACTGGGTAGGAATTAGTTTATTGTCATTTTTAGCTTTCTGTTTACTGTCGTTATTTCAATTAGCAAAATTCTTGAAAAACGCCAGGAAGATCACCCCCTTTTCTCTTTTTCTGATCGTAAGCGGAGTCTTGTCGCTGTTGTTTATTTTTGGTGATGTGGCTTTGATCAGCGACATTGGTAAGCAATACAAACATGGTTTAGCTCAACCCGAGTGGTTGATGCTGTATCTGGTGATGGTTTTTCAGTTTATCACTACAATAGTTTTTACTTATCTTCATTTCTTCGGATTCTCAAAAGAAAAGCAGGTTAAACATATCACTCGAGATAGTAATATCTTTTTGGTTGTGCAATATGTGGGTGTTATTTGCGGTTTGATGGGATTAACATCTTCCAGCTTACGCTTTCTGTTCCCCGGAGCGACACTGCAGGTTCATATCGTCATGAGTTTAATAATCTTGTTAATGCCTTATGCTTTGGTGGTGGGGTATTGGTTGATAACCAAGCTTCAAGAAGAACACCGGCAATGGTACGATGAAAAACAAATTCAAGACATTGGCAGATCAGCATTTCTAACACTTGTTTTAAGCATTATTTTAATGGCCGTGGGGTTTATTACCAATTACAGCAACCTTGGTGGTGTAGTCAGCCTGCTCTGGTTTCCTCTCTATCTGTTTTCAGTATTGCTTTTTTTCTCCCTGGGGAACCTGTATCTTACCGGGAAAGATTAAGAATATCTAAAAAGAGAACATGGTGGGAAATTCTTGTGTTTGTATTCAGGTAAATTCAGGATATTCTGGGCAGGTTTTACAATTTATTCTTCGGTATACGTCCGATGCTATCGGTAAAGTAGCTCAGGCAGCATCACATTGATCTATCTTTTTGCATCAAAAGACTGCTGAGTTTCGTTTTGAAGCTGAGATCTGAATCATGAGAGTGAGATAAACCTTTCTTTCTTGTCAAAGACATTGTGACCAAATATAATTCAATAATCGTTGAACTAATAATCAAAGATTATGCCAATAGAAATTGAAAAGATCTCGCAAAGCCTCAAAGCCCTATCAGACCCAAAGCGCATGCTGCTTTTAGATTTGACCCGGTCCGGTATACAGTGTAACTGTGAATTCGCACAATTATTAAATACACCAGCAAATCTAATTTCTCATCATTTACGGATTCTGAGAAAAGCGGGCTTGGTAAAAATTGAAAGAGATCCAAAAGACGCCCGTTGGATTTACTACACAATTAATCTCGAAATGTACCGAGATTTGCACGACAACCCGGGGATTTTCTTTGACACTTCTCGTATTCAACCACGCCAATTAACGTGTGGCCTTTCTGTTGCTGCCAAATAACAGAAGTAAATAAAGACCTCAATTTAAAAAGATAAAGCAAATGGAGAATCAAAAATGATTACTTCAAACACGCCACAAGTTCAAAACACGGACAGGAAAAAGGTGGTTGAGTTTTTCGATCCGCCGATGTGTTGCCCATCAGGACTGTGCGGACCCACTTTGGATCAGACGCTATTGGATGTAAATGAGATGATCTTTAGCTAGCAATCAAAAGGGTTTGCGGTCAAGCGGTATCAAATGGCCAGTGATCCAAATGAATTCCTTAATCATGAAGGTGTAATGCGGCTGGTTCGCGAACAACAGGCAGACCCACTGCCTATCACAATGATAATTGGAGGTTCTGATCTAAGCGCCAGTACCTGACAACTATGCTGTTCCTTGGATTACAATCAATTTGTGAACATCTCAAAAAACACCGTCTTTCTGCTGGGACTGGCTTTGTTGGCCAGCATGGGCGCCTTCAGTCTACCGGCTGATGCCAGCGATCCCACCGGTTACGATATTGCGGCTGTGGTCAACGCCTACCGGGCGGCCAACGGTTATTACCAGCTTAATCCCCATACTCAGGTGATGGCCGCCGCCCAGGCGCACGCCGACTGGATCGTGGAGACCGGCCAGGTCGGGCATATCGGGGCCAGCGGCAGTGACGAGACCATCCGCGTTTCCTGGACAGGCTATGGCGGCGGCGCCATGATCCAATGCGATGAGAACTGGTCCAGCGGCAGCAGTATCGACGAAGTCATGGCCGGTTCCTGGTCGGATTGGACCCACCAGGAGGTGATGCTCAATGCCTGGGGCAACCTCTATACCGACATTGGCGGCGGGGTGGCCTCTCAGGGGAATGGCAGATACGTCTTCGTGCTCAATGTCTGCATGGTTGTTGGTCAGGGATACAGCGGGGATGTACCGGACAGCAGCGGTTCCGTACCGGACGCGACCACCAACCCGCTGGCCACAGCCGACCTCACGAATTACGTCTACGGCGTGACCCGCGCCACCCCTCTGGCAGATGGTACCATCAAGCACACGGTGTTGTATGGCCAGACCCTGACATCCATCGCAGAAGCTTACGGCATCGCCATCGATACGCTGCAGTCGCTCAATGAAATGGCCGCGGATGACACCGTCATCTGGCCGGAGCAGGAGCTCCTGATCCAATCCGGGACCAGCACAACCGGGGCGCAGGGATCTGCGGCAGCGGAAACTCCCGCCAGTCCGGCGCCCATCGCCACAGAAGCGACCCAGACGCAAACCCCACAGCCACCTCTGGCTGTGACCGCCGCGTCATTCACCGCTACCCCGCAGTCTGCCCCGGGCGATGTGGAGCTCACCCGAACACTGGGCATACTGCTGCTGGTACTGTCTGTAGGCGGGCTGGTGATCTTCCTGTACTTTTCCTCTACCAGGGAATAGTGGAGCTGCGCTCTTCCTGCAGGGGAAGCTGGTCGAATACGCGGTAGAGTAACAGTTCTTTTTCAACCCCAAGGTGAAAGAAACGGCGGATTACAATCAGGGGCGATTCGGGTAAATCTGGTTTTGGTATAATAGGTGTCTCGGGCGCGTAGCTCAGCTGGTTAGAGTGCACGGTTCACATCCGTGAGGTCGTGGGTTCGAGTCCCTCCGCGCCCATTTTTTATTAATTCTAAACCTTACTCCTATTTAAGAAACTATAGCCGTGAGGCCGGCGATTCTATGTTCAGGTACCAGATCGAAGCCAGAAAAATACATATAAATTGCGCAGAACCCCACCAATCCACACAGCACGTTTTGTTCGGTGGCATTCAATTATTTTGATAGCAAGATAAATAGCGGGTAATCTCGTATTCGTAAGTTGTGTATATGGATATCACCGTTTTCTTCTTGCCAGATTAGCTTTTGTTGGACACCGTAAAGAACGTCAGCGGCACTTACGGTCGTTGCACCTATATTTTTCAAGGTTATATCCATTATTACCCCAGGATCCTCTTCTATAGGCAAACCATCTGTCCAGATTGCAATCGTTTTATCGCCGTTAGATAAGGAAAATGAATAATACTCAATGTCCAAACTTAAATCATTTTCTATCTGTAATATTATTTGTTCGTTAGTTGGTATTACTCCGGCCATAATTGTATTTAGAGTCGGAATTGCTCGATCTCTTGAAGGAATACCTTGACTCGAAGCAGACTCACCCATTGAGATACCAACCATGATACCCAAACCTCTGTGAACAACGACAGTCCTTAAAAAATACTTGGTGATTATCATTTCGGAAAACGGCTGCAAATCCGAGTTTGTCTCTACGTCGGGTGTCCGCCATGATATTTCCTCAGCTATAAATTCGCCATTAAAACCATGATCCCAAGCTTCTTGCTTTATTTCATTCACAATTTGTGGATATTCTTGATAATATGGATCATCGGCACGAGTACAATAAAACGGATGCCAAGAGATGCCATCAACAAGTGGCATTATATCTGAGCTAGCTAACGCTTTCAAATACTCGATGTCGAATGTGTGTCGTGCCCATTCCCCATATCCGGGGAAATCAAATCTCCATACACCTGACACAACCCCTACAACGATTTTTGCTTCAGGATCAATCTTACGAATAATGGGTGCTACTTGTTTAACAAGGCGGATATAGTCATTAAATGCAATTTGACCCCAGGGAGCATCCGAGGCTGGAATATTCGGCTCATTCCATATCTCATAATATTGTATACGCCCTTTGAAGTGCTCTACCATATAACGTACATATTCCAGATAATGTTCAATCTCGCTCTCACCATTGAATCGAGTTGTATCGGGACGATTTTCCCCATCTCCTACTCCTAAATTAAGAAGAACAGTAACGCCATTATCATCGTAATAACTGACAACGCTGTCAACTTTTGGTGGCACGTCGAAAATACCAGGTGCTATTTCAGCGCGTTGCCAGTTTAGAAAATCTGTATTGGAAGATATGCGAACCCACTTATAACCAGGGTCGATAATGTATTCTGAATGCCCATAACCACCATATTCATATCCCCCCCCTTCATTTCCGATATAGTTATTTTCCAGTTGGTTTGAAGCTTTTGATATGATCGGAGTTTGTCGAGAATAGTTTTCGTCCTGTATCAGGATGATTGGTATAAATGTAGGTATTTTAGGAATAGAGGTTGGTGGAACAAAGGTTGAGGTAGCCATTGGAACAAGTACATTTGTTTGTGCAGATCCACAAGCTGAAACAGATAAGGCAAGGAGCGAAATTACAATTAAAGGAAATTGTAGTTTATTCATTTTAGCCTCACAATAAATCACATAAAAACTTATTTCTGCATCTCAATTTCACAACTATCTTCTTCATTATAGAATATATTAAACGTACGAATAAAAGCCAGTATGTTCAGTAATGTATAGATTAGGTTTGAGTCGCCTTTCCGGGTGCAACACGGGTGCAGAGCCGGTGATACCTGGTAGAAATAAAGTACGTTTTCTATATCCCAATTGGAATCACTTCATAATCCGTGAGGTCGTGGGTTCGAGTCACTCCACGCCCATTTTCTATTTGAAAACCAACGTTGGGATTATAGTAATAAATCCATTTGTTGGAAAAAAGACCTTACAAGAAAAAGTTCATTATTAGAAAGAAATAGCCACATTATTTTAGGTAATTCTTGCAGTGGCAGAGATTACTTATATTAGGTTCTACAAACACGGGAGAGGGAGATTGCCACACCCCGTTTCGCGGGGTTCGCAAAGACATGATTTATTGAGGAGATTTAAAACAAACGCAGGAGGAAGGATTAATAATTACTCCCAAGATAGGGGATAATTAAATCCCAATTTGGAAGCAAAACCTGCGCCCCTTCGGAGGTAATGATTGGTGTGACCATGCCCCGGTCTATGGATAGTGTTTCAATTCCCGTAAAACTGGCGCGGACCAAGGCTAAAGTCAGGCGCGGTAATAACCATACCGGCAGATTAGTATCCATCACTTGTAAAAGAGAAGAAAGGATTCGCGGAATTCGCGGCCAGGTAAGCGGGCTGAGCAGCTGGCGGATGAAGGCGGATACAAATAGTTGCCCCTGCTGTATCCGGAAAAAATCATCTCCGTCAGATCGGCTGCGCACAAACGCCAGCGCCTGTACGCCATTCAACTGGTTCGGCCCAGACGGCAAATCGGCCATGGATTCCGGCAGGTTCAAGGTAATCCCGCCCATTGAGTCAATCACTTCGGGGAAACTTTCTAAATTGAAGCGCACATAATAGCGCAGATCAATTCCGAAGCTGCTGTTAATGGTTTCGAGCGCCAGGTCTGGTCCTGTATCCGGCTCCTGCGCTTCCGCGAAAAAATGCGCGGCATTGATGCGGTTTTCGCCAAACCCGGGTATGGTGACCCACAGGTCGCGAGGGATAGACAGCAACTTCACTACGGGCAGCAGAGGATTAACGGATACCAGCATGATCGTATCGCTCCTGCCTGCCAATGATCCATGTGGAGACCGGTCTATTCCGAGAAGCAGGAATTGTGTTCCAAAAGGAGCAATAAAATAAAGCAGTAAGGTAATTAAGAAGAAAAAGGAGAGACAACCGCATCCACCGCACGATACCTTTTTTCGCCCAGGAGTTGGCGCTGCTCGACCGTGGTTGTATTTACGTGTTTCCTGATTAGCGGCTGATTGGGAAATTAATTCTATTTTCCTGGTTGGTTCATTTATACGCTGATTCATTTTTGCAATTATAACTTTGTTTATTTCTGGCTTGCGTGGTTCGAAAGGACACTTATACTCCTGTCATGGCGAGTGCATCCCACTGCTACGCGCACTGTAGAATCAAATAGAATAAGTAAATATCCAAGTTTCTTCAACCATAAGAGCAGGAGATTACAACATCGTTATAGAAAAGACCTTGCAACTCTGGGCAGGAGAATTGCAAGTGCAGCGTCGCGATTTCCTGCTGTGGACACTGCAGAATCAAAGAGAAAAAGGAAATATCCAAGTTTCTACAAACGTAGGAGGAGGAGATTACTACATCGCGCTTCGTGCTCCTCACAAAGACATGATTTTTAAAGATGAGTCTATAATTAAATTAGTTGCATGGAAAAGATGAAAACCGAAACAGCGTATTTCAGGTTTTACGCAGAGCTGAATGATTTCTTGCCGAAGAAGCGGCGGTATGTTACCTTCCCGCTGACTTTCAAGAACAGGCAGTCTGTTAAACATCTGATTGAATCCATTGGCGTACCGCATCCAGAAGTAGATTTAATTCTGGTAAACGGTGAGCCCAAGGATTTTTCTTATTTAGTCCAGGATGAGGATGTGATCAGCGTTTATCCTGTTTTTGAGAGTTTTGATATATCAGCAGAGAACAAACTAAGGCCTGAGCCGCTGCGCGACCCTAAATTTGTGCTGGATGGCCATCTAGGACGGCTGGCTGCTTATATGCGGCTTCTGGGCTTTGATTGTCTGTACCGCAACGATTATGCTGATGAAGAACTGACGGAAATCTCCCATAATGAAAATCGAATCTGCCTGACACGCGACCGCGGCTTGTTGAAACGCAAAATTATCACGCACGGCTACTGCCTCCGTTCTATGGACTCGCGCCAGCAGGTGAAGGAAGTGCTGCGCCGTTTTGACCTTGTTGGAAGCGCCAAACCTTTTCAGCGCTGTGCGCACTGCAACGGCATGCTGGAAGATGTGGACAAAAAAGAGATTGTGAATCAGCTTTTGCCAAAGACTAAACGGTATCATGATGAATTCAGGCGCTGCTCTGAATGCGGTCAGGTTTACTGGAAGGGATCTCATTTTGAGCGGATAGTTAAATTAATTGAGGGTTTATTGGCATAGAGGGGATCGCGTCAGCATGCTTCGCACATATCGCTGCTCGCTACACTCGCTTGTGCCTTGATTAAAGCAAAAAGACCTTACAGCTATTCACTGGATAGTTGTTAGTCTCACGATGCAGTTATACCTTTAATTCTAGAGAATCAAGTATGAGTTTATGGCCAAAAAAGCGTGGATTTGTTTCCGATCTTTAATTGGAAATACGTTTTATCATCATAAGATATTAGCGATAGTAAAAGCACCGATCAGGTAACATATAACACCCATTGTAAGCAAAACATAGGCTTTTCTTGGCGCACCTTTAAATTCGCCGAATTTTACACCCCACATTTGAGTCCATAAGCCAGCTGTAAGGCCAAGAGGCCATGACACTACTGTACTCAGGCTGCGAGTCGCAAAGGTATGAATGATATTACCGCCATAGTGAGCCAGACCAGAGATAACACCCAATCCATAGATCTTCCGACCCTTTTTAAAGAAGACGTACCATTGCTTACGAATAGTAAGACTAATACCAGACATGAATATGGCACCAGTGAAAGCGCCTGTGCATAAAACTGCCATAAATGGCATCACGGCCAACCCATTTGGTTGTGTGATGGATTTCAAACCATAGGAAAGACCAGTTGAATATGCAGGTGTTAAGACCGAAGCGATCACTATAAAAACCATCGCTTTCTTGATATCCCTTGAATCACGCGAGAGTCCTGTATCAATATTCTGCTTTTCCTGAGCGAGGTCGCGGATGCGGCCCGCTGCTAAAGATAGCAGAACTGCCGAAAGTAAAAAGGTTACGGCAGTGCTTATTCGAGTAATTGAAATGTTCGCAGGGATACCGCCAATCAAAGCAGATATTGCGGTACCACCAATAACGTTGATGGAAGATTGAATAGGCTGTGATAATGAAAGACCAATGATATTAATCACCCGTAAAGAAAACAGCATACCTGTTACATATAACACACCACTAATAAAAGATATATATACACGTGAAGAGTCCATTACCCAGACATCAATGATGTTATTAATTAGTGCAGGACCATCCAGAATCAAACCGATACCCCAAACCAATACCATTGAGGATGTAAACAAGATTATATAAAATCCTTCAACGGAATCTTCATCTAAAAATTTTAGGCAGATAAACCACGAACCCCACATAGCCGGAGCTAATAACGCCATAAAAGTTGCTACTGGGGTTATTATTCTTGGATCAAAATTCATTAATTTATCTCAATCATTAAAAGATTTATCAATTTTGTGATATTGATAATGTAACATCTTTTCTGTAAACCTAGCCATAGAGCGGTTGCCCACACGGGTGGGGGTGTATGAATCAAGAGAAGAAAGAAATTGATCAAGAATCTAAAAACACCTTAGAAGAAAATTTCGTCATCGTTCTGCGCACTTCTCGCATCCCTCTGTCTCACATGCGCCCTGATGGCTGCCCCCAGTCTTTGATGCACCTTGAAAGCAGTGAAAAGACCTTGCAACAAGCCACTGGCTTATTGCAAGCCCTTTCTTCTCATGAAGAATTCTCAGATTCAGTCCGGGATGCACACATTGCTCTCATAAGAAATGTTCGGATTCCAGATTTTTTAGTATGATATTCTTAACAAATCACGATTGCACTTGAATATTAGAGTGAAAGAAATAAAACAGGAGAATTGATGGCGCAAAAATGGTTCGAAAAATCCCTAACAATACTCTTCGTTATTCTGATTTGTCTCATCTTCGGTGCTGTAATTTCCGGCCAGATTTTGGGGTTTTTTAAAATTTTTGAACCACTGCCAGTAATCGCAAGCACTGTTGTGTGCACCACGGTTAGCCTGTTCTTTTTTTTCCGTATGGGCGGCTTGAAGTTATTAAATTCTTTTATTAATGTATCTGAAGAACCATTAAGAATAAACGAATATTTATCGCCTGCTCTTTATGTTGGAGGAATTATCCTTTTCGTTTTAGTTATTTTCATTCCTCTAATTTTATGGCCGTATTCTCCCGTTAACGACACACTCACCTGGGATGCCGGACTGTACCATTTTCCCAAAGCTATTGAAATGTATAAGTCTGGCTCAGCCTGGGATTTAAGCATTGCTTATGGTGATTATCCTTTTGGTTATGAATCGCTGCTTGGGTTTACTTTATGCCTGACCAATTCAGAGGCCTTATTCGGCAGTGTGCACGCAGTTATTGCACTTTTTCTTCTATTATCAGTGTGGCTTCTCGCGAACCGGTATACAAAAATATCAAGCGCAGTTCTATTTTTTTTATGCAATTTGCTGATGCTAAGCGGTATTTTGAAGATCGATTCAAATATCTGGTGGATCTTTAAATACTTGGTTTTCACGATCGGCAAGAACGATCTGTTTTTAGGCGCCTGCACATTAGCCTTGCTCTTATTCGCGCCAATCGGAATCCCGTCTAACAGGCGCCAAATGTTTATTCCCGGGGTCGCGATGTCCTCGATGATCACTCTCAGCACCAAACCGAATGGTGTAATTATTGTTGGGTTTGTCTGGCTAGTCATCTTGATCGAGTGGCTAAAAAATTCGCGCTCCAAACAAGATACGAGATTTCCCCTGCGCGCATTGACGATATCAATGCTCATTACAGCACCAGGGCTGCTGTGGATGGCGCGGAATTTAATTGCGGTTAAAGCAATTTTCTCGAGTGATTACGCAACACTACAATCTAGGAGTATTGCAAGCAACCTGACAAATCCCTACTTCTACAATCACATTGAGACGGCCTTTATTGTCCTCCTTGCCATTATGGTAACAGCCGTTGTAATGCTTTTTTGGCGTAAACGCATGTCCTGGACGCTGGCAGCAACTTATCTGATATTGATGATTAGTTTTTCAATAGGAGGACCAACAGCATTTGCGGGCAGCACTCAGGCGCCGGCTCAAATCAGTTGGCGTTTTGGAGTGAACCTGCTTGCCTATGCGTTTTTACTTCTTTTAGTGTTTTTTGACCCAATCATAGATTGGATATATGAATGGATCCTTTCTCATTTATTCCTTCAAGCAGCTTGTATTACGCTTGTCATTACACTATGCGGCCTTGTAATTTGGCAAGAGCATGGAAACTTAAAATATAACCCCAATGGTAAGCATACACTGCGGGATCAATTCCACAAAAACGTTGGCGCCCAAGGATACTACAGCGCTTATGATTATGTACGCAAGAATATACGCGACTCGATTATTTATGTAGAAAATGGGCTTCCTTATTATGCTTATGGGACTGATTTTACTAATTCGGTCAGCCGTCAAGAACCCGCGGATCACTTAGTTGTATTCCAAACGGATTGGAGTTCATCTGATTATGATGTATTGGGATATTCTGATTTGTATGAGACTCAGGATTGGAATTCGAATTGGATATTAGTTTATCAGGACAGCCAAGGCCGGGTATATCAACGGGCTGAATAAACTACCAACATTCTCAAGATTCTTATCCCAACAGCAAGCTGCGGGGTTCGCAATGGCACTTGTATTCCTGTCATCACGAGCAGAGCGAAGTGATCTCCTTCAGTTCACACTGTAGAATCAAATAGAGTAAATAAATATCCAGGTTTTCACAAACGCAGGAGAAGGAGATTGCCATATTCCGCTTTGCAGAGTTCGCAATGACAAAAACTTGAGCAGGGTTGCACAATAGAGTTGAGCTGGGAGCGCTATTTCATCAACCTATTTATTTGATACTTCTGGATTATGCCGCGACCAACTGGATAATTGTCTTCATGGTTTCAATAAAGCAGATTCACATGCAAAGATTTGTGTATAATAAAAATTGTGGGTTCAAAAATAAATAAAGCTCTTTCTTATACAGTCATAATTATCTTATTTATTGCATATTCCAGCTTTATGATCCTTGGAACACAAGCAAGATATATGCAGGATGATTATTGTTATGGAGAAAAGGTCCGAAATGAAGGATTCTTCAAAGCTCAATATAATTCCTATTTTGGCAGTGTTCCAACCCCAGGTAATAGATATTCATTAACCTTTTTTGCAGGAATATTTGAACTTTTTACTGAGAAATCCTATCCATTTTACGCTTTTTTTTCAACCATTCTCTTTATCTCTGGATTAATTCTATTAATATCAAATATATCCAAGATTTTATTTCTTAAATTTCATATAAGGCAAATTCTATTAATCGCGTTATCAATTGCATTTTTAACTTTTTATATATCACCTAATCGTTACCAGGCATTGTTTTTCCGAGCCAGTTCATTGTCATATTTTTATCCAATAATTTTTAATATGTGGATCGGTTATTTCTTTCTTGAATATTTATTTACGAAAAATAAGCACCTCTTATATATCTTAGCTTTGATAACATTATTCTCGTCTGGCTTTAGTGAAGTGGGGGCTGTTGTCCAATTCTCTTTGTGGGCTTTTTTGTTATCTTTTTTTGTTTTTAGAAAAAAAAATAAAAATATAATACTGGCAACCTCGATTATTACAGCAGTTTCAATCATTGGGTTAGTAATTCTTATTCTTTGCCCCAATAATTATGAACGGCAATTAAATTTTGGACCTCCAAATACTATAAATAATCTATTCGAATTTGGTCCTACTTTTGGATTAGATTTTATTATGTATACCATCAGGGGTTATTACATCCCAATTTTAGCAATCCTATTGCTCGCTGTACTTGTTTCGCTGCAAACAGAGACCCCATTTGCTGATCTTAAAGAAACAATAATATTTGTATTTGTTACTATTTTGATATCTTATTTATTGATCGTAGCAAATATTTTGCCCAGTTTATACGCATACAAGGCAATACCCGACGCAAGA
>Ga0255413_1009_pt1 | contig 15914 bp, 15 predicted proteins | sample ANMaggSeSYBR01K5_FD_182651 | JGI IMG/M metagenome (GOLD analysis project Ga0255413, IMG submission 182651) | Sediment cell enrichment communities from methane seep in Santa Monica Basin, California, United Staets - ANME aggregate JGI... | ecosystem: Environmental > Aquatic > Marine > Cold seeps >... | reverse complement strand
TACCCCTATTTTCGGGGGTTGATAGCCGAGCTGGGTTATGAATATACAACCATCGCTTACAAACAGCCCAAGCGAGTTAGTGGGATCTCGAAGGCAGATTTTTATACCTTATATAACTTGGCGATGTTAGGCCTCACTAGCCATTCCCGGTTGCCGCTGCGGCTGGCAGGGATGATCGGCTTCTTTACATCATTGATTAGCTTCGTGATAGGCATGGTTTATTTGATATATAAACTGGTCGATTGGCAGAATTTTTCATTAGGATTGGCACCGGTGACCGTAGGGTTGTTCTTCTTCGCTTCGGTACAGCTAATTTTTCTCGGTGTTATCGGAGAGTATATTGGGGCGATTTACACTCAGGTACTTAAGAGACCGCTGGTTGTTGAACAAGAAAGAATTAATTTCTAGCATGGACAACAAATATCAGGAAGAAGTTATCTCTCCAACGACAATTATCGAGAGAGTCTCCGGGTTTGTTAATAAACTATGGTCTATCCGTTTTTTTCGGTTCCTTTTTGTAGGCGGAATCAACACACTTTTTGGTTACTTTATCTTTTCGGTCTTTATATTGCTTCAAATCCATTATTCAATCGCCTCATTGTTAGCGACGATACTTGGCGTCATATTCAATTATTTTACAACCGGTAGAATTGTTTTTAATAATAGTGATTCAAAACTTCTCATCAAATTTTTTGGAGTCTATGGGATCACTTACTTGATTAACCTTTTGTTTTTAAAGATATTTAATGACCACGATGTAAATATGCTCATCGCAGGCGCAATTCTAGTTTTTCCAATGGCATTTTTGTCTTACTTTCTCAATAAAACTTTTGTGTTTCGGGCAGAAAACGACAAAATTACCAAATGAGTCTTTTTATTCCGCGTTATCAGGAAATTGGTTCCCAGCCAATTGATAATCTCTGCTTGAATTCCGATTAAGTTGGAATATTTGACAAGAGGAAATTAGCCATTCCTGTCATATTGTTTTTACTTGAATGAACTTATTTCTGTCTATTGTTTACGATTTTCTCAATAATCACAACTACATTAGTGATACCTTTCCCTGTTTTAAATCCGCAAGGCGCAATTCGCCCCAGACCACATTATCGGTAAGCGGTTTTTGAATCCTGATATACGCTTTTTTCCAGATACTCTGGAAAAACTAATATCGTTTATCACTTCTGAACGATTGGCAGATGATATAGGCATCATTCGTGTACAGCTTCTGAAACTGTGAGGCAGCTTCTAGATTCAGATATACCATCTCTCAACCTTGTTATATAATTAGGAATAATTGAATTTCGGGGACAGGAAGTTCAAAAACCGTATTAAGTGTTTGGCTCAGGAGATATCCATGGTAGGAAACAAAAAACACATGTTCATGAGAGTTTCATGGAAGAAATTGATAATTTCATTCCTGCTATCCACACCCATCACTACAGCGGTCTATTTTTGGTTTTTACAACCAACCAACTTCATAAGTAAACGGTATATTGCCGCAGCCATTATCATTTGGGTTGTTTTGGCAGCCGGAATCTTTTTTTTACTGCGACGAATCAAGCAAAAAATAGCTTCGTTTGATAAACAATTTTTCTTAATTACCATGATCTTATGCGTAATAACAGCTTTTTTTCTTGGATACTTTGTAATCGGTATAGAAAACACGCCATATAACCTGTTCATTCTGCCGAAACACAACCTGGTAATTGAAAACGCCAGTGAGAATGAAAATGATGTGATTGAACTGCTTTATTTACTCTCAGGTTTGGGAGATGAAAGTTTTTCAAAATTTATTTTGGATGGAAGCTGGACACGTGTAGAGAGTTCCTTGATTGCTCAGGGAACACAAAAAGCTTCTTTGCATTATGAAGGTTGGCTGGTAGAGAAGCCAGTGCTGGGTTTCCAGGCACAGCCCAATGGCGGGCGCGTGAATATTTATTGGGATGGGCAATTAGAACAAGTTTCCCTTTATTCATCTTTTCCCTATGAAAAACAGGTTTCTAAAACGATCGAAAATCCGATATCGAACAAACTCCTGGTATTAATCACGGGAATTCTTAGCATTGCTATTGTACTATTTTCTTTAATTCTGCTGCTTGCGGAAACCTCAATATCATTTATTGTGTCTGCCAGTTTTCTAATTTCATATTTGTCGTTCTTTCTATATCCGGTGTTTCTGAATTCAGCTCACGTTATGCAGTTCTTTCCTTATGTACCAGTAGGGAATCCTATCGGATTAGATTTGTATTCTGTCCTCCAAAAAGTGAAGCAATTGCTTTCTTCTCCAACATACGCACATAATCTTCCATATCCTCCTTTCCTCTATATATTTTTCACACCGCTGACGATTTTGGATCGATATACAGCGTATGGAATATTCACAATCGTGAGTATTCTCTGTTATTTATTCATCACACTGATATTTCCGATCAGGGCAAGCAAAACAAAGGTTATACCTTCATTATTAATGTTGATTCTTGTAACAGGTTTATTTTCTTTTGGATTCCAATTTGGACTTGAGCGGGGACAGTTCGATTTGATCACGATGTTTTTCTGCTTCCTGGCAATTTATATTTTTCACCATCACAAGAAATATAGATTTTGGGCATATATTCTCTTTACAATGTCCATACAGCTGAAACTTTACCCGGCAATTTTCATATTTATGTTTATCGATGATTGGAGTGATTGGAAAGGTAATATAATCAGATTCTTTAGTCTTGGGGCGGCCAGTATTTGTGCTTTATTTATCTTGGGATTCAATACTTTTAGGAATTTTTTGAGTTCAATAACAACATTTGCCGGTGACCCGTTTCTTTCGGTTAAGAATCACTCCATACAATCTTTTACCAGGCACCCTGCTGAATTTAGGCCATTGGGTGTTATTTTCCAAAACCCAAATAGTGTTGAAACAATAATTTTGATCATCGTTTTAGTTTGTTTTTTATTGATTCTTTATCAGGCGTATCGACAAAAATATGTCGGCATAAATCCTTATTTATTGCTTGCCTGTACACTAATCGCATTGCTCATTCCTTCGACCAGTCATGATTACACGTTATCATTTCTTGCCGCTCCAATAGCAATCCTGTTTACTGATAGAAAATTGATCAACATAGCTGCGGAACGGAAAAAACCACTCTTCGCTCAGCTGCTGCTCTATTTTTCAATTGCGTATGCTTCAACACTGTTTTCATATACCAATAAACCATTATCTATCCAAAATAATTTTCCTGCATTGATGGTGATGCTGGCAATTCTAACCTTTTTCTCTTTTTCGACCAATTTAGATTCAACGATCAAGCACAATAATTCGTAGAATACGAATCTTCGCTTGAAAGTAGTCTGAATTCAAGGAAGAAAATTTGATTGCTATATGAGACCATACCCTAATAATTTACCCTGGTCATCTCACACTATGATTATAATTGCCCCGCCACGTGGTCTGGACAGACGGTGTTCATCTAATTTATACAGATAGCTTTTTAAAAATCCTGGTTATCTTGACGAGATCACTTCCTGATTCAACCCCTACAATAATCATTTGAAATACTTTAGCTGTAGATTTACTCGCTCATGAACCAATACGTTTAGCTGATGGACTGTCTAGTTCTATTCTTTCTATATGTACCTGATAAAAGCGAACAATGGAAGCCCTACAACACCTTTCCGGGCGATTTATACGTCTTCTAATCTTGCGCTGGTCATCTTTCCGTTTACCAGTTTGCTCTCTACCCTGTGGCGATATTGCTGATTGGGATCTGAAAAAACTTCCACAATAACTGGCGGCACTGCATTCTTTAGTATTTCTGGAATTTTATCCAGTTCACCATCTTTTATATCAAAATAAGGTAAATCGTATGCGTTCGCTATTTTCTCTAAACTTGGCATTGTAAATCCGCTTGAAGGATCAGCCCCCGTCAACCTGCTGAAGTGTTTCATCTGGCTCTGCCTTATGCTGAGATAACCGTTGTTGTTGGTGATAAATATGATGATTGGTAAATTCAGCCTTCTGACCGTTTCCAGTTCCTGAATGTTTAGCTGAAATCCGCCATCCCCCTCAATGTGGATCACGCGTTTGTCAGTCGCTAATGCTGCGCCGATAGAGTGAGGCAATCCTGCCCCCATTTCTCCAAGCACAAAATTTGTAGTAAACTGCTGTCCCTTTTTGACTTTCCATGTTTGTAGAGCAACAATCACTGTCATTCCTGAAGTTGAAGGGTTGATAATATCGTTGGGTTGGCTGGATTTGTTCAGTGCTTCATAAAACCTATATAGATCAACCATCAACCACCTCTAACAATGTTTGCATAAAATCATTAACATCTCTATTCACTTTAATATAATCAGCAGGCAAACGGTCTAATTCCGCTTTATCAATATCTACTACCACCTTAACTGCTCGTGGAGCAAATAGCTCTCTATTGTATGCGGTTAGACTATCATCAACCCGCGCACCCATTATTACTAATAAATCGGCTTGCTGCATTTTCATATTCGCTTCCGGTTGTGCGACTAATCCAGGTCTTCCCGCGTTCAGCGGATGATCATCAGCTAATAAATCGATTGCTCGCCATGATAGCATAACTGGTATTTGTAATTTCTCAATAAACCGGATGAACTTTTGTCGGTACAGCGCGCACCCGTGTCCTGCATAGATGTAAGGATTTTTTGATTTTTTGATAAGATCTTTTATCTTGTTCATATCACTATACTCTGGATATCTAATGGAATATCAAGCCAAACAGGACCTTGCCTTGATTTTTGAGCAACTTCGATAAGTCCTGATATTACTCCTTGCAAAAGCTCTTCACTGCATATCTTTTCGGGTTTATCCAGAATCATGGCTTTCTTTGTGATCGGTTCAACCATCCTGATAATATCCAATTCCTGAACGCCATTGAAACGCTGTTCAGGTGTTTTCATCTGGTAGGTATTGACCTGCCCTGATATGAATAGAACAGGCATGGAATTACACCAAGCAGAAGCACAGCCAGTAATCGCATTTGTTCCCCCTGGCCCCGATGTAACCAGACACACACCTAACCCGTTGAACTGCGCGTACGCTTCAGTCGCAAACGATGCTGCTTGTTCATGCATGCAGCTAATTGGCGTTATTCCTTCTGTATACCCCATGCTGTCGTTTAAATGCATCGCACCGCCGCCAGGTACAAAGAACACGTGTTGTACGTATTTCGCAAGATATTGGAATAAGTAATCAGATAGTTTCAAATCACATCCTCCGCATTATGTCCGCCGTGAAAGTAGACCGTTAAATTCAAGTTTAAATCTGTCTGATGTTTCACTAATGCAAACAGGGCATAATTTACACATATAAATTCTTGTAATACTCTGCCGTTTTTCTCACGACTTCACCCTGCTTGACTTCTAACCTGCGACTTAAATCTTTTGCATCTGTGATGTCTGAATTACATACTTTTGGCTTTGATAGACTCTTAATTGTACACCCTATTCAAATGGCGTGTTTCCAATTCTGCTCTGTAAGTGATGTGATTGCAAAACGGTTCGCTGATGATTCACTGCTACATAACGCGCAGTGTTTTATACCAACAAACTCGGCTGTCCGCTTTTCAAATTCATGATTGAACTCACCGTATGTGTAAATACCTCTTTCAACTGCAACGCAGAGAATTTTTTGTTCCGCTTCACATGCAGCTCGGTTTCTCTGTGGTATTTTTCTCAAAATTTTGAATAATATCCCTTTACCATTTAACCGTTTTATTGATACTCTGCTTGATGGTATAAATCGGACGCTGTCTTGAATTCCTCCTTGCCTCATTGTTGCCAAGTCATTGGTAGTTGATTTCATGAGTCGTGATACCCTTGATGTTATATTATGGCTTTTTACACATTTCCCTGCATATCATTTCAATTACATTTTTTCTGTCATTTCCTTGCCCGTGCTGTTCGCCCTTGGCTCGTGAGAATCTCCCCTTGTCGAAGTATGTTGATAATTTCTTCTGCTTAATGGTATTTCTTTGGCATTTTTATGCCTTTCAATTGAGTATATTTTTCTTTTCTGATCTTCTCTAACCTTCAATATGGACTAGTTGTTGGGGACAGTACCTATGCTATAATCTAAAATCTTGAAAATATTCATCATGGAAATATCCACCATTACAACTTAACAAGGTCAATTTATCACAATTGAAACTGAAAGAAGGAACTCGCCAAAAACGAGAGATACCGTATATTAATGCAAAAATCATGGAATATGATGAAAAAGTGAACAGTTATGAAAATCTTGTCAGGGCTGACCAAAACATTGCAGGCAGATTGGAGAAATTACGAAACCGCTATGCTGGAAAACGTTGTTTTATCATGGGGAATGGCCCTAGCATCAATCGGATGGATCTGGGTCTCCTTAAAAACGAGGTCGTATGGGGTTTCAATAAGTGTTACTTGCTGTTCGATAAGATTAACTGGCGCCCCATGTTTTATGTTACAAACGACAAAAGACTCACTGCGCACATTGCATCTGAAATAGACCAATTGGTAAGACAAACCGATACTTGTACTTTTTTCTTCCCATCGCATTATCATCAACTCGGAATAATCCAGCCATATTCAAATACCTATTGGTTCCTTGAAATACCATGGCGAAATGAGCAAGATCACGTAACCCCTTTTTTTTCGAAGGATCCATCGCAATATGTATCTAGCGCAGCAACTGTTACAATCGCTGGCCTCCAATTAGCTGCATATTTAGGATTCAATCCTATCTACCTGATTGGTTGTGACACAGCCTATTCAATCCCTGATACGGTTTTGTATGAGGATTCTGAAGGTCATGATATTGTTTCTACAAGCGATAATGATCCCAACCATTTTTCCCCTGATTATTCTGGCAGAGGGGACAAGTGGACAATGCCTGATGTAGAATTGATGATTTATCAATATGAGCAGTCCAAAACCGCTTTGGATGAAATGGGCATTCATGTTTATAACGCTACATTTGGAGGAAAGCTAGAAGTTTTTCCTCGGATTATCTTTAAAGACATATTTATATAGTAAGGAATTTATGGAAATAAACTTAGAAACACTTGTTCATTTGTTTGTTTTTGATATGGCCAATAACCATATGGGTAGTGTGGAGCATGGTTTAAGAATCATTCGGGAAATGCATAATGTTAGTAAAGATTTTAACTTTCATTTTGGCCTAAAACTCCAATACCGCCATTTAGACACCTTTATCCATCCTGACTTCAAACACCGAATGGATGTTAAATATGTGAAACGATTTTCTGAGACTCGTCTTAGTAATGAACAATTGAAGATGCTTAGAGATGAACTAAAATCGGTTGGATTTATTGCTATTTGTACTCCCTTTGACGAGCAATCAGTAGACCTCATCGAAGAGCATGATTTTGACATTATCAAGATTGCGAGTTGTTCCTTTACGGACTGGCCATTATTGGAGCGCATTGTAAAAACCAATAAGCCCATTATCGCATCTACTGCGGGTGTACCTTTAGATGATATTGATAAAGTGGTTAGTTTCTTTGAGAATCGAGAGAAAGATTTTGCACTCATGCATTGTGTGGCAGAGTACCCTACACCTGATAACGAGTTACAGCTAAATCAGATTGATCTTCTTAAACATCGATATCCTGATGTTATTGTTGGGTATTCTACACACGAACGGCTAGATAATGTTGAAGCTATCAAACTCGTAATAGCAAAAGGCGCTCGGATCTTTGAGAAACATGTTGGTGTTCCAACGGATCAATTTGTTCTGAATGCTTATTCAGCAACCCCGGATCAAATCAAGGAGTGGCTGGAATGTGCAACACAAGCTTTCGAATTGTGCGGCATCGCAGGTAAACGATCAGATTTTATGGGTACGGAATTAGCAAGCCTGCGATCATTGCGACGGGGTGTTTTCGCAAAAAGCTCGATAAAGAACGGCGAACGGGTATACATGAGAGATCTTTTCTTTGCTATTCCTACTCAAGAAGGCCAACTAACTGCCAATGATATGTCCAAATACACGGAATTTTATACTAAGGGAGATATAGAAATAAATGCTCCTTTATTTGCTGCGAAATTGATTAGGAAAGAAATCAGAGATGAAGTATATAAGATAGTTCAGCGGGTAAAAGAGCTTATCCATAAAAGTGGCGTAGTTGTCCCTCCACGGGTTGATCTGGAAATCTCTCATCATTATGGAATTGATCGTTTTTATGAATATGGTCTTACAATGCTTACTGTTATAAATCGCGGACATTGTAAGAAAATTATTATTATGTTTCCTGGTCAAACGCATCCTGAGCAATATCATGATGTGAAGGATGAAACATTTCACATTTTGTATGGTTCTGTATTGTTAGTCCTGGATGGGGTGGAAAAAGAATATATAACTGGAGATGTTGTGACGATAGACGCAGGAACCAAGCATAGTTTTAGTACTGTTTCAGGTGTGATTCTTGACGAAATATCTTCATCGCATCATGAAGAAGATTCGTTTTACACAGATCCCATTATTAATCTGAACGAACATCGAAAAACGTTTTTAACATACTGGCTTTAATTCAAAAAAGATATCTAATGAAAACAATCGTTTGGGACGTGGATGATGTGCTGAATAATCTGATGCAAGAGTGGTTTGAAAAATGGTGGTTACCTCCTCGGAAAGACTGCCCCATTCAATACAATCAAATTGAAGAAAATCCACCCTGTAAATTATTGGGTATTAACAGTTTTGAATATCTGACCTCTCTGGATGAATTTCGGCTTTCTGACCTTGGTAAAAATATGGCCCCCATCCCCGAAGTCCTGACATGGTTTCACCAGCATGGAGAGTGTTGTCGGCATATCGCTCTGACTTCAACACCTCTTAAAACAGCGCATATCTCTGCCGCGTGGGTCATGCGTCATTTTGGGTTCTGGATACGATCTTTTAATTTTGTTCCCTCACTCCGCGAGAATGATTGTTTTCCGGTGTATGATGCGAGTAAGCAAGAATATCTTCGATGGTGGGGAAGAGCTGATATTTTGGTAGAAGATGACTCGCGCAATGCTGATGCTGCTCGTACTCTTGGGATTAAAACAATCATCATTCCACGCCCGTGGAATTCTTGTCAAGCGACAACAGCAGAGGCTTTGGCTCACTTGAGTGGTTTGGTGGGATTGTGAACTTACCGATAAATAGAAAAGGGTTAATAAATAGATGATCAAATTATCCGATTATATTTTCCAACAAATAGCCAAGGAAGGGGTCAGGCATGTTTTTATGCTGCCCGGTGGTGGTTGCATGCATCTAGTTGATTCTCTTGGGAGATGTTCGGAACTTGAGTACGTGTGTAATCTTCATGAACAGGCTTGTGGCATTGCCGCAGATGCCTATGGTCAATACACTAACAATCTTGGTGTGGCGCTTGTTACGACTGGTCCTGGAGGCACAAATGCATTTACTGGATTAGCAGCAGCGTGGCTTGAATCGACCCCGTGTTTATTCCTTTCCGGACAAGTAAAGCGGAAGGATAGTGCTACTGAGCGGGGAGTTCGGCAGATGGGTTTTCAGGAACTCCCGATTATTGATATTGTTAAACCTGTTACGAAGTATGCTGTGACCGTGATGGAACCGGATAGAATCCGTTACCACCTGGAAAAAGCTTTGTATCTTGCCCGTGCTGGGCGTCCGGGTCCAGTGTGGCTTGATATTCCTCTGGATGTGCAGTCAGCCAGTATTGAAGAGAAAAGATTGGTAGGATTTGACCGCTCTGAATTTGAAATTGATTTTAACGAGATTGCGCTTAAACATCAGGTAAAGGAAACCATAGAACTTCTCAATCAGGCAGAACGCCCTGTATTGTTGGTTGGAAATGGTGTGCGATTGGCGAAAGTTATACCTGAGTTCCTTAAATTGATAGAAATTCTTCAGGTCCCTGTACTCACTACTTGGAAAACCATTGATCTCCTCTCCGAAAACCACCCTCTTTTCATTGGGCGCCCTGGATCAATTGGGCAGCGAGGTGCTAATTTTGCTCAGCAAAATTCAGACTGGATCCTATGTATTGGAGCACGGCTTGATTTTGGTCAAACAGCCTATAATCACAACCTTTTTGCACGGGGAGCAAAGAAAGTTATCGTGGATATTGATGCTGCTGAAATCAATAAGCTTCAAACAAAGATTGACGTTCCAGTCGTTGCGGATGCAGGGAAATTCATTCGTGAATTGCTTTCCCAAATTAAGAATGTCAAAAAACTTGACCGTGCGGTCTGGTGGAAGAAATGTAGAGATTGGAAAGCGATCTACCCAGTCGTGCTTAAAAAGTACTGGGATGAACAGGATAGAGTAAATAATTATGTATTAGTTGATGCTATTACCGATGCAATGACTCCCAATGATGTGCTTATCCCTGGCGTTTCTGGCCAGTGCAGCGAAATAACTATGCAATCTTTTCGCGTTAAAACAGGACAAAGGATATTGAGTAGTCATGGCTTGGGAGCAATGGGGTTTGGTATTCCAGCAAGTATTGCCGGTTGCCTGGCAAGCGGCAAAAGAAGGACCATCTGCATCGATGGCGACGGTGGTTTTCATATGAATACCCAGGAACTTGAAACACTTCGCAGATTAAATCTCCCTGTTAAGTTTTTTGTTCTCAACAACGATGGCTACGGATCTATTCGGTCTATGCAGCGAAATTATTTCAATGGCCGATATGTTGCCAGCAGTCCTGATAGTGGATTAACATTACCCGATACACTAGATATTGCTGCTGCATATGGTATTACGACAATGAGAATTGAAAATCATGATCATATTAAAGAACATGTGCGGGAAGTGCTTGAAACAGAAGGACCTGTGGTTTGTGATGTCTTAATTAATTTAGATCAATTGACCCAACCCCGTGTGGTTTCCCGGCAATTAGCCAATGGTCAAATGGTTTCAGCACCCATGGAAGATTTATTCCCGTTCCTTGAGAAAGATGAGTTTGAAAAGAACATGATTGTCCCTCCACTGCAGCGAGAATGAAGTATGGATAATCGATTTGGTGCTTTGTCAGTAGGCGTTAAAAGTGGTAAAAATATAAGTACAACAATGATTCCTCGCACATTTTCGATAGAATATTTTTCAGAACTTTCGGATTATTTTTGTGGATTAATTGAAGGGAAGGTGAGTTATTAAACTGATTAGTATCCTTACTCCCTGTTACAACGAAGAGGGAAGTGTCCAATCGTTGTACAAACAAATTAAAGAAGTGATGGCTACTCTCAAAGGGTACACTTATGAACAAATCTATATCGATAATCATTCCACTGATAACACAATTCCGATTTTACGAAAAATTGCAAAATCAGATAAAAATATCAAGATAATTATCAATACGCGTAATTTTGGCCGAATCCGCTCCCCTTTTCATGGCATTCTTCAGGGCAGTGGTGATGTGGTTATCAGTATGGCTTCTGACTTTCAAGATCCTCCATCCCTCATGCCGGAATTTATTCACAGGTGGGAAGAGGGATATAAAGTAGTGATGGCGGTAAAAACAAGCAGAAAGGAATATCGTATTTTCTCCTGGATAAGGAAATTCTATTATCGTCTGCAGCAGAAATTATCCGAAATACACCTGGTGGAGAATACTACCGGGTTTGGCTTATATGACCGGGAGGTGATTGAAAAACTGCGGTCTTTGAATGATCCTTACCCATACTTCCGCGGACTTGTAGCGGATTTGGGGTATGAGATTGCAACAGTCCCATTTGTACAGCCGCCTGGAAAGCAGGGCATCACAAAGAACAATTTATACACCTTATATGATATGGCAATGCTTGGGTTGACCAATAATTCCAAGGTGCCTCTCAGGCTGGCGACTACCCTGGGATTTATAACTGCCTTTGTGAGTACATTGATAGGTTTATTTTATTTTATTTATAAGCTGACTCATTGGCAGAGTTTTTCATTAGGATTGGCACCAATAGCTGTAGGGTTGTTCTTCTTCTCTTCGATACAGCTCATTTTTCTTGGGATCATCGGAGAATATATTGGGGCAATCTACACGCAGGTACTAAAAAGACCGCTGGTTGTTGAAAAAGAAAGGATCAATTTCTAAGAATGGTTTCAAAAAGGGATCAATAGATTACCTAAGAACCTATACTGTAATCAATTTCTGAAACTTTCTGAACTCCTGCATGGTTAAGAGTAAGTTTTATTATTCCATCAATCGATCGTTTACTATAATTTAGACTTATCCATATATCCAAGACAGATATTTTTTATTCCGCCTCAATGATTATTGGGGAGAAATGAGAATATCGAAAAACACTTATTAAAAATAGGCATTAGAATCGAATATCCCAAAAAGTAATTTCCAAATAAATGATATTTTTCAAAAAGTTTGCTTCGTATAGCAGAAAATACCTGATGATTTATTAAGACAAAAACAGCACTTTTCGGGGGGGTAAAAGACATATCAGAACACCTTTTTAATCAAAAAAACCTGTTAGAGAAATTAGATAAAAACAGTATGGTTTCGATAACACGAAATTATTGCTACCTAACACAGTCAAATTGTTTTTCTTCTCTCATACAAAGTAGTCAATTGGCCCGTGTTCTTTATGCGAATAAACGGATTGGCTTATAGATTAGTCGGTTTGACTTATTGGGTGAAAAGTGCAAGAATTGCAAAATATAGCTATTGGAGATGATATTATGCAAAAATGGGAATATGAATCTGCGAATATATTTATAAATACTGATAAAAAAACAAGGATCCGGTGGGGCAATGAAGAAGATCTTTCGGTAGATCAAATGCTGGATTTGTTTAACAAGAAGGGAAAAGAGGGCTGGGAGCTTGTCTGCGTTGAACAAGCTAACCATAGAACAATTTTTTGGTTTAAGCGACAAATGGATTGAGGTGCTGATTTATGCGAATATTGGCAATTACAAATTATTCTAATAGGCACAGTTTATTTAGTGCCTCTGAAATCTCATCAGGATTTATTGGAATTAGGTTGTGACTTTTCACAATTTCGGATTTATTTGTCTTTGATATTAAATGTGTAATAAATGGTAATCCCACTTCTGGTGTGATCTCAGTTCCGAATCTTAGAACGAAATCAGAAAAACAAACAATATTGTTTAAAGTGTTTAGCGGAAAATTCGAATCCCCTCCTTTTTTTAGTTCGTTCAACAGAGTATTAATAACGACATTTGCCAAATCATTACGACCATTATATAAAAGTGGGATTTCCCCTTTTTGGGGAGAATGATCATTTTTTGCATATTTTTGTTCAATTTGATCTGGTAGCTTCGGACGATCAAATCCCCAGAATATGTGGAACAATCTTGCGCGACCATGTTTATCAAAACCTCCAATATGAAAACCCACGTCATCAAATCCTAATTCTTGAGGACGATACTCGTTTATTAGATACTCATATACTATGTTAGATAAATCCTCGATTGTATATTTCTTAGGTGAGATAGATTTTCTTTCCAAGTAATTCCCTATTTTATTATTATCTCTTGCCCCCCAAGTAGTGACACAACCAACACCGGGAAATAAATATGCCTTACGTCCTGTTTTGTACTCACGATGAGATTCATAAGTGTTTGTCACAGCACTATCAACTGCCATGACAATTAGCCTGGTTGTGGCAATCGAAAAGATAATAGTCATAAATACATTGTATATCGAGAGTCGCCTTTCCTGGTGCAATTTAGTGCAGTTTTTATGAGATACCAATTGAAACAACTCAACCTACTCACGCACCAAAATAATCATTAACAAAATGATATTAATTATATCGAGCGGCCGATTTAATTATTTTGCCTCTTAATCTAACATCTTTATATGGCTTTCCAAGAGCAGAAAAGTATATAATAAAGAAAAACGTTTTATATCAAGTAAAGGAAAATGTAGAATGGTATCGAAAACAAAAACCCGGTTATTGTCTGAAAATAAAACACCTCAAAAAAAAATCGCCGATCAGCAAGCCCCTGATTTAAAACCCAATAAAAAGAGAGATGCCAGCAACAAGCGGATAAAGAAAAAAAATGAAGCACAATTCCAGGTATTTTTCGAATATGCGCTAGATGCGTATTTTCTTAGTGATATGAAAGGAAACTTCATTGATGGCAATCAAGCAGCAGAAATAATTACCGGGTATAAACGAGATGAATTGATCGGTTCTAATTTCTTAGAAAATGGATTATTGTCTTCTGATCAAATACCGAAAGTAGCGGAATTGCTTCAACGAAGCAGGGCTGGTTCTTCATCTGGACCTGATAAATTCACTTTGACTCGGAAGGATAATAAAAAGGTATCTGTTGAGATTAGAACTCACCTAATCCAGATTCAAGGTGAGCAGACAATTCTGGGGGTGATTCGTGATAACAGCGAAATAGTAAAAATAGAGAATGCACAAAGGAAAGAACAAGAGAGGGCACAACGATACTTGGATATCGCCGAAGTAATTATGTTAGAGCTTGACCGGAAAGGCGAGATTTCTCTCATCAATCAAAAAGGGTGCCAGATTCTTGGATATGAAGAAGAAGAATTAATTGGTAAGAACTGGTTTGACACCTGTATCCCTGAGAAACAAAGGAACTCCGTGAAGCAGGTTTTCAAGGCAATCTTGTCCGGAGAAGATGAGTCAGCCAAATATATTGAAAACCAAATCGTAACGAAATCTGGCAAAGAAAGAATCATCAAATGGCACAATATCGTTGTGAGGGATGATGATGGACAAATCATTGGTACTTTAAGTTCCGGGGAAGATGTCATGGAAAGGAAGCGAGCTAAAGAGCAAGTGAGATATATCAGCTTTCAAGATGATTTGACCGACACTTACAACGAAAGGTTCTTCAAAGAACAGATGTTACGATTAGGAAAGGGCCGCTCGCATCCCATCAGCATCCTAGTGGCTAAGGTGAACAACTTGAAAGCAATTAATGATCAGCGTGGACTTCAGGTTGGAGATGTCGCACTGCAAAGCGTAGCAAAAATCATTAAGAATTGCTTTCGCCCTGATGATATTGTGGCACGTATCGAGTACGAAAAATTCGCTATCCTTTTATTAGGCTCGAGTAATACTGTTGCTAAAAAAGCTAGCGATAGAATATATACCGGAATAAAAAACCATAATAATAGCAAAGATTGTATTGTTCAGTTGAGTATATCAATTGGCTGGGCAACTGCGAAGAGAAGTAAACCTTTAGACAAAATTTTTGATATGGCCAATGAAAAAATAAATGGAGTTTAGAAAACAAGAAAGAAGAGAAATTTGAGGAATTAATACAATTTTGTCAGATATTTATGGAATGGGAATGTGCTATAAAGTAAAATTATTTCCTCTTGAAGATTAATTAATTTGTGCCTTTGCACATGTCTTTTTAGCAATCAGAACAAAAATCATTCAAGTTTTTTTTAATATATCTATGTTGCTTATTCTGGATGGTGGGTTTCAATTCTATAATAGAGATAGAATGTCAAGGTTTGTATCTTTTTGAAATTGCTCCCTATGATTGGCAAAATAAACCTTTTACAAAGGCCGACAATATTAGGGGTATGTTTAATTAACAACCAGAATAAAAAGGATCAAGAGATTTTTCAATAAACAAGATTAATTTGTAATAATTATTACAATCCGCATTTCCTGGTTCAACACTGGTGCACCAGGATGAAACTGGGTGGAAACAATGGACACAATGGACATAATAATACGCTGTGGACACTTCTGCCGTTGAATTGGGTGCAAGAGGTCAGTGGTTCGAATCCACTCCCCGCTACTGTTATCCAGACGCCCAGAAATTGGTGTTATTGGTTTAAACATGCGTTTTACTTCGAATTTTCTATGGCAATCCTTTGTTCCAACCTCAGGACTAATGATGTAGGATAAATACTTACAAGCCAACAAGCTAATCACCTACATTATAGTCAGATTTC
>Ga0255413_1008_pt1 | contig 17541 bp, 14 predicted proteins | sample ANMaggSeSYBR01K5_FD_182651 | JGI IMG/M metagenome (GOLD analysis project Ga0255413, IMG submission 182651) | Sediment cell enrichment communities from methane seep in Santa Monica Basin, California, United Staets - ANME aggregate JGI... | ecosystem: Environmental > Aquatic > Marine > Cold seeps >... | reverse complement strand
TTTTATCCGGAAAAAGGTTTTGCTATCCCCCAGCCAGTACCAGATGAGGTGATGGATACATTCGACTTTCTGGTGCTCAACGGTTTCACCCAGCACTTGATCTGATGTTGAACCAAAACAGCAGACTAAGTATAATTAAATAAAAAAAGAAAGAAAAATAATATGCTACAACCAAGTAAACAGATTGGCAGCCGGCGATTAGCCGTGCTGATCGACGGAGACAACGCCCAACCATCCCTTATCAATAAAATATTATCTGAAGCCAGCAAATACGGTACAGTTACCGTGAAACGCAACTTCGGTGATTGGACAACCACCAATATGGGCGGCTGGAAGGATACATTGAACACCTACGCCATCCAGCCTATCCAGCAATTTCGCTATACCATCGGTAAGAACGCGACTGACAGCGCGATGATCATCGACGCGATGGACCTGCTGTACAGCGGCAATGTGGACGCATTCTGCCTTGTTTCGAGCGACAGCGATTACACCCGTCTCGCGACTCGTATCCGTGAAAAAGGGTTCTTTGTGATGGGTATCGGGCAGAAGAAAACTCCGCGCGCATTTGTTAATGCCTGTGATGTGTTTGTCTATACTGAGAACCTGGTCCCCAGGAAACCAGCCAAGAGCCGCAGCGGGCAGAAGAAGTCCACCGCAGCTGTTAAAGAACCGCCTGCACCAAACCCGATACCTCTGCTAAAACAAGCATTTGAAAATGCCGTGGGAGAAGACGGTTGGGCATTTTTAGGCACACTCGGCCATCATCTGCGCCAGCTAGACCCCGGATTTGACGCACGCACTTATGGGCACAGCCAATTATCCGTGCTGATCCGAGCTCATCCAAAATCATTTGAGATTCGTGAGGTGGATGGGGCAGATGGAAACTCCAGCATATATGTAAAACTTATCACACGAAGCAAAAAGGCAAAGTGAATTATGGACAATGTATTGGACCTGATTTTCAAGCGCCGTAGTGTGCGTATCTTTAGTAAACAGAAAGTTGAAAAGGAAACACTAACCAAATTATTGCAGGCTGCTATGGCAGCACCTTCAGCCAGCAACAGCCGCCCCTGGGAATTCATTGCTATCACTGATGCGGAAACGCTGAAAACACTGCGCTCCAAACTCAAGTATGGAAAATACAATGCTCCCGCTGCTGTGGTCGTTTGCGCGAATTTAAAAATTGCAAGAAATGAATCCGCTTACCGTTTCTGGGTGCAGGACTGCAGTGCGGCAACTGAAAACCTGTTGATCGCGGCTGCTGGAATGGATATGGGCACAGTCTGGATCGGGTCATACCCAAAGGATGACGTGATGGATACCCTTCGGGTAATACTCGGTATCCCGGAGGATGTGGTCCCGCTCAGTTTTGTGTATATTGGCTATCCGGCTGAAGAGGTGTACCCACGCACTCAGTACAGCGAAGAACGGGTGCATTGGGAAAAGTATTAACTCATTGCTCCTATAACAGTGATTTGCTATACTGAGATCATTAAACTATTCAAATAAACATAAAGCAGGAGGAATAATGCAAGAATTCTTTAAATCAGATAAAGTGGATGATTTCATCAAATTCCGGAAGATGATCACGCCAGCTATCATTCAGGTATTGTTCTGGGTAGGCGCAGTCGTGTCTGTGCTGACAGGCTTGGTCACCATGGGAACCAGCTTTGGGCGATACGGTGGGGGAGCAGCCGTATTTTTAGGTGGCTTTTTCATAATAATCCTGGGCCCGGTGGTTGTTCGCATTTACTGCGAATTTTTTATAACCTTCTTCCACATGAATGAAAATCTCACAGAGATCAAGAACAGTTTAGCTAAAAAATAATAACATCAAACAGCAAAAAACCTGCTAAACTTCAAACATAATCCAGTATTTTCAATTAATTTAGCAGGTTTTTTTCATTTAACCTGCTGAAATTTGCTAAAATTAGAAATAGATTGAGCTTATCTGGAAGGGAGAAACAATGATTATTAATCCTGATGATTTTTATCGCTTGGGGACGGCGCTTCTCGTTGGCGGTATCATTGGAGCAGAACGTGAACGTCATAAGAAAGCAGTGGGGTTGCGCACACTAATCCTGATTTCCATGGGTTCCGCCCTTTTTACGATCCTTTCTTATCGTATTGGCTTGTATAACAGCAATGAACCAGGGCGGATCGCTGCCAACATCGTCAGCGGAATCGGTTTTCTGGGTGCTGGTGTCATTCTGGAAGAACGCGGGCGGGTAACTGGCCTGACAACCGCCGCCACTATCTGGCTGACAGCCGCATTGGGAATGGCTGCTGGTGCAGGAGAGTATATATTATCAGCCGGCTCCGGATTAATGGCGCTTATTGTGTTGATGTTGTTCACGCGTTTCGAGGAATACCTGGAAATTTCCAGTGAAACACGAACCTATCAGATCGCCACCAAGATCAGCTGGGATAAATATAAAGAATTAAAATCACTATTCAAGGAGCATAATCTTTCGATCCAAAATTATAAACAGGAAAAAAAAGGAGATGAAATGATTTGCACCTTTGAAGTGTATGGTACCAACAAACGGCATGATAAATTGGTCCAGAAGCTGCTGGGTGATAAGCAAATCAAAGAAGTGTGGTTCTAAATTCCCGCTTTTGCATGGAACTTTTATGGTTCTTTTTTCGTTAATCTAACGCAGATATTAACCCGGAGTATGTTTAGATGAATTTTAAGAAGATTATTGTAACCACAATCGCATTGGTAACACTGCTTGCTTTTTCAAGTTGTCAGAATAACACAATTGATCTGGCAGATGAGGATGCTAAAACGCCGGATGCGGCCACATCTCAGGCGGATAAAAGTAATGAATTTGAAGATTTTCCTGCCGAAATCATCGGTAGCGGAGACCTGCTTCCAGATGGAGTGCTGGTCAACATGGATAATGGTGTTGGATTAACCTATCTTGATGTAAACGGGGACATCCTTTCGGAAATACAAACCCCCGGTATTGGCGGGTCGATTGACCCGGAAAATGTGGCCATTGCCGGTACAATAATTCCAGGGCAACCACTACCGCCAATCATCTACCGCAGTTGGGAACCAGAGCAATCATTAATGGCGAATACGAACGGCCAAACATCCACTATACGGCTAACAAATTCATTTCTATCGCTCAGTGGAGCACCCGGCCAATCCGCGCTCGCTTTTTCGGAAGTGATGATCAGCCCGGATAATTTTCCCCATTCCTTCCTGTACGCAGGGAATGCAGTTAATTTGAACAGCGTCGAATCATTTTACGACCTGATTGATGAACCTACCTATATGGCGCTTAAGGTCGTAGGAGTTGAAGCAGTCAGCGGCGAACTCCAGGGAGTCTGGTATACAAAGGCTGGATGGGGAATCGGCGGAGCGGATCTGATCTTTCATATCACAAGAGGGTTGTATTTTTTCGATCTCACCAATGGAGATAACCTTCAGTATATAGATGCGGACCGCAGTTTTCAGGGAATTTCACCCGACCTGAGTCATGCAGGCATAGTTGATTTTGATATGGCAGGAGACCGGGCTATGACCGTCATCAACCTCACCAACAATCAGAAAATTTCTTTCGCACTGGATCCCGTCAGCGACCGTGGGGCAGGATATACAGTCTTCTCCCCAAACAACCAATTTGCGGCGTGGTTGGAAGCAAGCGGTTCGATGATCTCGGAACCATCCAATTTTCATCCACTTGTTCGGATAGGAGATGTCCAAAATGGTAGTGTTGTGAAAGACCTGGTGGACGCGGCAGCCACCCAATCCATAGACGGCGACCGAACAACCTTCATGCGACCAGTCGGATGGTTGACCAACGAAATCCTGCTGGTGGAAGTCCGCGGGCAAGATTGGGGAGACGTGTCGCTTCTGCGCTACGATGCTATATCTGGTGAATTATCTCTCTTCTCTTCCGGCAATTTTGTCGGGTTTGGTTACCAATAACCTTTAATTCCAATCAAAAAGGCAGGCGTTTTCCAACGTCTGCCTTTTATTACTTTTTAGATTATTTTTTTTCCAAGCCACCCTTGCAATGTCATGTTTTTATAACAAAATTTGCAATTTCTTACAATGTAGTGTAATATAATTATCGGTTCGGAGTTATATCGTATCATTATTTACCATCGCAGCACGGTGATTAGGGAAACCGTGAAGGAAGATCGATAGTGTAAAAGGTCAGCCACTATCGATCTTTTCTTTACCTATCCCCTAGGAAAGCGACTGTAACGCCTTCTCCGCCCTCATTATCCAATGCAAGCTCCCATCTCTCTACCAACTGCGCATTTCCCAATGCTTCCCGCACCACCTGCCGCAGGATGCCTGTTCCCTTACCATGCACAATGCGCACAAATGGAAGTCCGGCGGCATGCGCCGCATCCAGATAGCGGTCAAGCGCCAGCAGGGCTTCTTCCGCGCGCATACCGAGCAGATGCAGTTCTGTGCCAGGAGACGGGTAAAATATCTCCTTTTCTGAATCAGAACGGCCTTCAACCACTTCCGAACCATTAATTGGCTGCCCTTCGTTCTTAGACCGTTCAATATCCCGCAGGTCTACCTTGACATGCATCTTCCCGATCTGCACTTCCACTTCATCTTCAGCGATCGAAGAAACGATCCCATCCGTATCTAACCGGCTTACATGCACTCTATCACCCATTCGCAGCGGACGACGGCGCAGCGGCTGAAAGTGCTGTTTTTCAATCGGTTCATCGATCCTTTCTATCAAATCGCCCACTTGCTTACGGAGAATCTTTTTCTTCTGTGTAGATTTTGCTGGTGCTTTCACCTGTTTACGGATAGCGGCTATTTCCGTGTATAGTTTCTCAGCTTCCTGTCCTGCCTGGCGCCTGGCATCTTCCAATATCTGTAAGCGATCTTCTTCAATGCCAGCCAGTTTCACCGACAGTTTTTCCTTTTCAGCTTGTACTTCCGCACGCAGCATCTCTGCACGCGCATTCTCTCCCCTCGCACCCTCTAATTGGCGATGGATGTCATCAAGTAAGTCATCTGCCCGTAAGTTATCAGGATCAATCATATCCCGCGCATCCTGAACGATCTCATCGGAAATACCAAGCCGTTTTGCGATCGCCAGCGCGTTCGAACGTCCTGGTATGCCAATTATCAAACGGTATGTCGGCTTTAATGACTGCAGGTCAAACTCTACACTGGCATTCAAGATACCCTCGGCACTGTGGGCAAATGCCTTCAATTCCGGGTAATGGGTGGCGATCAGGCAGGGTGTCTGCCGCCGCAACAAAAAAGTAAGGATCGCCCGTGCGAGTGCAGACCCCTCCTGCGGATCAGTACCAGCTCCCAGTTCATCCAGCAGCACCAGAGTATTGCGGCTTGCTTTCTTTAAGACACGAACGATATTGGTAACATGCCCGGAAAAAGTGGACAGGGACTGCTCAATTGATTGCTCATCACCGATATCAGCAAACACGTCCCTGAAAACACATACCTGCGAGCCGGACTGGGCAGGAATGTGCAAGCCGGATTGTGCCATTAATACCAGTAGACCAGCGGTTTTCAACGAAATGGTTTTCCCGCCTGTATTTGGTCCAGTGATGACCAGGGCGTGCGTCCCTTGCTCAAGAAAGATATCGATTGGAACAGCTGTCTTTTTATCAAGCAAAGGGTGGCGAGATTGCATGAGACGCAAAATCGGATCTGGGATTTCATTTTTCGAATCAGGGAAAGAAAGCAGTATGGGTTCCACCGCTTTCAGTGAAAACGAGTATTTTGCGCAGGCGAGTGTCAGATCTAAAAATGCCAGGCCTTGGACAATCTCCTGAATATCTCTGAAACGTTCGCCGATCTGCCTGGATAAATCAGAAAGAATCCGGTGCACTTCTTCCGCCTCGGCTTTAGTCAGTGCAATCCGATCATTGTTAAGGTCCACCACATGCAGTGGTTCCACAAACAGGGTCGCACCGGATGAAGATTGATCCTGTACAACACATTTCATCCGGCTTTTAAATTCAGCCCGCAGAGGGACAACGTACCGGTCCGATCGTTTCGTGATGATCGTCTCCTGCAGCATGCGCGCGGTGGAAGGATCATTGATCAGATGAGTTAGCTTATCCATTACCCGTTCATTGGCATGCTTTAAACCCCTGCGAATCTCGCTCAAATTCTGCGAAGCGCTGTCTTTCACATCTCCCTTATCATCAAGCACCTGGGTAATCGCTTCAATCAGCCCACCTGTCGGTGCCAATGAAGCGGATAAATCTTTCAGATGCGGCAAGTCAAGCGTTAGTTTTTCAAAAAACCTGAACAGATCTCTGGCAGATATCAGAGTTGCTTTTATATCAAGCAGTTCTTCAGGAGATAGGACACCCCCCCGTGAAGCCATCTCAGCCTGCGGGCGAACATCCCGTGCACCGCCCACACCGATGTCTGCGTGTTCGCTCAGCAAGCGGCTCGCTTCGCTGGTGCGCGCTTGCCGATCGCGGGCCAATTCGAGGTCATTCGTCGGCCGCAGAGCATGCACGAGTGCGGTTGACGCACTGAAAGCGGTATGCTCAGATAATTGTTCTAGAATTTTCGGAAATTCAAGTATGTTGAGCGATTTTGTATCCATCGCGCTCAATTATAGCGGTTAATAATAATGAATCAGTCTGTTGTCGAGGATAAAGATCACCATCCAAATAATTTACGGATGATATTAATTGAGAATCGTTCGCGTAAATAATGACCATAATCAACAGCGATCTCGACTTGTTCTTTAGTTACGCCTAATTCTTGTGGGGTAACCGGACCGCCAAGACTCTTGATCCAGGCGCGAATCGCATCTGGATCAGGCACACTCGCTGCGGCTGCCTGCACCTCATCCCAGCGATCAAGAATTCGCTCACGGACACGTTTGAATTTCTGGGGGTCGCTCAACTGCAGGTAAATGGGATCACTTTCGATCAATTCTTCCGCAATGTGAGGGAGATTTTTCTCAATAGTAGTTATTTGTACGCTTCGGGGTGGAATTATAGTTATCTTCAGCAGATCTTCTGCCCCTCCTCGGGATAACGTTTTCAACCGCTGATACCATCCCGCGCACATAATCGCCGCTACGCCTACCGCATTGCCGTGAAATAGCCCTTCCATTTCTTCCCAGTGGAACATCATTTCCCAGATATGAGCGATGTGATGCTCCGCCCCAGAAGCCGGTGCGCTGTTACCAAAATCCGCCATACAAAAACCGCTCGCGAACTGCCCCTCCATCATCGCTGCCATACTATTCGGTTCCGCAGTACGAATCCCATCCACCACCTCAGCGGCGCGCTGCCCCACCCAAAGAGCCCTGGCATAAATCTCTTTGTCGAAATCCGTGTCCCAGATAAGATGGGACATCTTCCAATCAGACGTCGCGAGCAGCTTACTGACCAGATCTCCGAAGCCAGATCCGGTTAAAAATTTTGGTGACGCGCAAATGGTTTGCAGATCCGTGAAAACGGCAATCGGCGCTTGGCAGTAGATTGATCCTTTCAGATGGCCAACTGTAACCGGCGCGTTCTTAGATGTATACGCATCCACCGATGCTGCTGTAGGAAAAGAGACAAACTGGTTTTGCGATCGGTGGCTGGTGAAGCGCACTGTATCCGTGATCGTCCCGGAGCCAACCGCTACAAATAACCGCGGAACGGCATCATAGGCGTTGAAGACGCGCGTCAGAGTAGTTCCATCCGTATGCAGCCCTTCGGGATCGAGCACATAATAGATCACATCCCACCCCTGCTGCTTAATGGCTTGATACACGCGGTTCCCGAGTACCCGCGCGGTATTGTCGTCCGCCACAACCATAAATTTCTCATATTGTTTCTTGTGGCAGAATTCAATGAATTTCTCGATCACTTTGTCTCCGATTATGGTCGGCATATGCTCCGGCATTTTGTTCCTCCAGGGTTGTGCGGATATTTGTTCTCTGCCGATTATACACGCGCTTCTGGTTGTGGTTGCTATAATAAATGCGATGCAGAATTTTTCTGAAAAACTAGATGCCTTCACGCATCCCGGATGGTTATTCACAAAGGAGAACGGCGCGGTTCGCTGCCATGCCTGCGCGCACCGATGCCTAATCCAACCAGGCAAACGCGGTATCTGCCAGATGCGCATAAATATTAACGGTGAACTACGCGTACCATGGGGTTACGTGGCAGCGGCCAACGTGGATCCGATCGAAAAAAAGCCTTTCATGCATTTTCTGCCAGGAAGTAATGCACTCACGATCGGAATGCTGGGGTGTAATTTTCACTGTGATTTCTGCCAAAATTGGATCAGTTCGCAGGCGCTGCGTGATCCCGCTTCAGCCAGCAGCGCGCAGTATATACAAGAGGTCAGCTCGAAAGAACTGATTCGCCACGCCCTTCGATCCAACGCTGAAATTATCGCCTCGTCTTACAACGAGCCGCTTATCACCAGTGAATGGGCTATAGACATTTTCAAACTCGCTAAAGAGAGCGGACTCAAAACTGTATATGTTTCTAACGGCTTTGCAACACCCGAAGTGCTGCATGCGCTCCATCCATTCCTGGATGGTTATAAGATCGATCTTAAATGCATATCGGATGAGAAATACCGCGATTTGGGCGGCAACCTGCAGGTTGTCCAGGATACTATCAAACTCGCCCATGATCTTGGGATGTGGGTGGAAGTGGTCACACTGGTGATCCCAGAATTCAACGATAGCAATGAAGAGCTTTGGAATACTGCAAGGTACCTGGCCGGCATCTCCATGGATATCCCCTGGCATGTCAGTGCCTTTTATCCAACCTATAAACACCTCAATGCTGAACGTACACCTGCTGACACAGTCCAACGCGCGGCAGAGATCGGTCAGGAAGCAGGGCTGCGCTATGTGTACGCGGGCAACCTGCCCGGGCGCGTCGGATCGCTCGAAAACACATACTGCCCACGCTGCCAGGCACTGCTCATCGAGCGTACAGGGTACTCCGTGCAGTCCAACTGCATCACCGCCGAAGGCACCTGTCCCCAATGCGGTGAAGCGATCGCCGGAGTTTGGGCTGAGCAATAATACTTCCTTGTATCTGTGCAACACACGGAATTTCTTCCAAATAGTGAGTAACTTTTTTCTATATTCTGCGTTATATAAGAAAAGTCTGCAATTTTTGCACATTATTAATACGGCTGAACGCGATATCGCGTAGGCCAAAATAAATGCCTTTTTAGATTGCTGCGCCGTATAGTTATTTCGGTCTGAAAAAGGCGAACGATTGAGGTGAAACATGGCTATCATTACCCGACTAGCTATAGGATTTGTCAGTATTGTGTGCCTAGCCATGAGTCTGTCAGGTTTACAACCGCCATCCGAAGAATGAGGATGATTTCTCAAAAACCACCGGCAGGGAGCAGTTAGCGCAGCGCGTGCGCCATACCGCTGGATGATGGGATCGGTTGAGCCAATTGGCTAGCTGGGTCCACTTCTGACTATGCCGGGAGCTTTCGCTCCCGGCTTTTTCTTATTCAAGAGACTTTTCAGCTGATCGCGCGGAATTCATCCGCCGGTCACGCAGGAAGATCAATACCCCCAGCATAAAACCGCCCAATTGAACTAAGGACATGATCCGGAACAGCGCGCTGGATCCGGAAAATTCGTACAGCACACCACTGATCAGCGCGCCGATCCCCGTTCCCAACCCGGAAAGCACTCCACCACGCAGTGCCTGCGCTGTTGTTCCCAGCTCTTTCGGCGCTCGGCGGTTTACATACGCCACACTTCCCGATTGGATCAATGCGAATCCCGCTCCACCAAATATCTGGAAGAATGGGATCAGGTTTGGTTCTTTGATCAAAGATAATCCGGTTAACCATATGAATAGGACAATGAAAGCCAGCAGGATCATCTTGAATTCCCCGATCTTGGCCTGGATCTTATCCGCCATTGAGAAAGTCACGATCTCTCCGATCAATGAAATAGATAAAGCAATGCCCATCAACGTGGAACTGCCCCCCAGATATTTGATATGTAAAAAAAGAAAATTACCGATGCTCGACTCCCCTATGCCCCAGATAATGATAAGCAAAAAGATAAGCAGGAACCCGGGTTGGAGCAGCATCTTCCCCAATTTCTTGAGGGTCACATCTGATCCAGTAGTTGTTTTTTTGACCGTTGAACCGGGAAGAAACGTTGTGATCAGGAAAAAAAGCACGAGGAAGGCGATGTTGATATAAAAGATCACCTGGATTCCTATACCCAAATTATCGATCAAAAAACCGGTTGCCAGCACCATCACACCCCAGCCAATGGATCCGCCCACGCGCACCTTGCCGTACATCTCCGGGTTTTCCAACGCGACCAGTGTGGTCTCATCCAAGATCGGGTTAAAGGGTGCAAGAAAGATAGAATAGATTAGAACGATTGGCAGAAAAGCGGTGAAAGTTTGTGCCTGAGGGAACAGAAAAAGCGCTGCAATTATTCCCACGGCACAAAAACGAAGAAGTAGTTTATTTCTTTTAGATACATCCGACAGGAAGCCAAAGGCAACGCTGCTGATGAGAGTAACAAAAAGGGGGATGCTGTTCAACTGCCCGATCTGACTGCCCGACAGGTTCACGCTCTCATAATACACAGAAATGAACGGCAGAACAGCAGCTGCGCCACCCCAGAAAAGAAAAAAGGTCAGCCATAAACTGACACGCTTTCCTTTCGGTGATGTAAAAAAAGCGCGCAATCGTGAAATCGAGGATTGTAGGGACATAAATTAGATTATATCAATCCATATTTTCCCTGAACGTAAATAAATATGGTTGATGAATCAATAAACTCCTCACTCTCTTTGGGGAGAGGGTCTTTTGGATTTATTACCTTAAAATGCTGCGAATTTTAGGTGATTTTTTATAACCAGCCGGTAAATTTCGAACGCGGCCAAGGGGTGGACATCCAGGAAGTATCCGGTTCTGGCAGCTTATGCGCCTGATCAACCGGCAGCCACCCAGCCGGCAGCTGGCAGTCCTGATCTCCTCCCCGGTTGCTCGTCCAGCGTACTGATTTTTCATAATCACACTGTTGGGCAAGGCCTAAAGTAATGCGCACATCCTGCGCCACATAATCCAGTACTTGCTCATACCTGCCTTCCCGCCACATCTTCGGTGCTAACGCGCCATCCATCCCTTCCGTTTTCCCTTCCAATCCCATTCCCCTGGCTGCCTTATCAAGTGAGATGGCATATCCCTTGATGCAGAAAAAATGGAACATCATATCTACGTGCGAGCGCGCCATCTGCTTGCAGCGCGCGTCACTCCCGGATTCCTCAAAAAGGATATCAAAGTCAAAACCCAGTCCATTCCATGTATAGATCTGGTACCCTGCCTGGACCATACTCCACAAGGTATCAATCATCTCCAACACTTCAACTTCTGTCATCTGTCCAGTATGCTTTCCATCCTGTTTTCCGCCATGCCATACAGTAAAATCACCCTCACCCGTTAGCGCGGCAGCACAGCTGATCCCTAATGGGCGATGGGCTTTGAAATCACCGATATCATCGGGCAGTTCTTTCGCGATCTCAATATCAAAGGCAAGCATCTTTTGAGTGCTTTTAAGCAAATCAGGTTGGAGATAATTGTTTTCTATGGGCATAATTGGTTCCTGTTTTCTGTTCGGATATTTCTCGCTGTAATGTGGGTTTTTTTTACCGCGGATAAAAAAACCCTCTCGTTTTCCAAGAGGGATGGATATTTTTATATCTCAGCGATCTCACCGCGTTCCGGGAAGTGCACATTGGTGATGCCGCGTTCTTTCATTTTTTCCATCAAAACCGCTGCTGGCCCTTCATCACCATGCACAAGGTAGATCTGTTTCAGCCCATTCCCATTTGCCGCTTGCGCGTAATCCAGCAGCATCTTCTGCCCGCCATGCGCGGATAAACCGCCGATTGTCGCGATCTCCGCTCGCACGCGCACTTCATCTCCGAAGATGCGCACCGTTTTCTGGCGTTCTGCCAGTCGGCGTCCAAGCGTATGCGGTGCCTGCCACGAGACAATGCAAACAGTGTTGCGCTCATCTTCCACATTACGGATAAGATGATGCAGGATGCGCCCGGCTACCGCCATTCCTGATGCTGAAATTATCACCATTGGCTCATCCCTCTCATTGATCTCTTTGGATTCTGCCACCGGACGCGTGTATCGCAAACCAGGGAAAGTCAGTGCGGGGTGTTTACCGGTGCGAATGAACTCATGGGTTTCATCATCATAATAATCAGGGTATTTCCGGAAAATCTCCGTTGCGTTGATCGCCATCGGGCTGTCCACGAAAACCGGAATACGCGGCAGCTCCCCTTCGGTGATCATGCGGTTGAGCGCATAAACCAGCTCCTGCGTACGCCCGACAGCGAAAGCGGGTACGATCACCTTACCGCCGCGCTCGATCGTACGCTTGACCACATCCCGGAATTCAACATACGCAGTTTCCGGATCACGGTGGGCTTTATCGCCATACGTGCATTCCATCATCAGCACATCCACGTCTTCCGGCATGATCGGATCCCTAAGGAGCGGCAACCGCTCCCGTCCAATATCACCGGAGAACCATAAGCGTGTTTTCTTTCCATTCTCTATAATATCCAACACAACTGCGGCAGACCCCAGGATATGTCCCGCGTCCACCAGGCGTGCCGTGACTCCGCCGACAGGTTCAAACGGCTCATAGTAGTCCACTTCCGAAAACAGGGGCGGCACTTTTTCCGCATCGAGTATCGTGTACAGTGGTTCGACAGCAGGTTCACCATGTTTGCGTTTCTTTTTATTGATGTATTCTGTGTTTTCCTCGTAAATATGGCCAGAATCCCTCAGCATGATGCCGGCTAAATCTGCGGTGGGTGGTGTAGCGTAAATGGGGTTATCATAGCCCTGTTTGACCAGGTTGGGAAGGTTTCCGGAATGGTCAATATGCGCGTGGGATAGGATGACGGCGTCGATGTCTTTCGGTTCAAATGGGAAACAGCAGTTACGTTCGTAAAAATCGCGCCACCGACCCTGAAAAATACCGCATTCCAACAGCAATTTTTTTCCATTCACTTCAATCAAATGCTGAGAACCAGTAACTGTACGGGCTGCTCCATAAAATCGTATCTTCATGCTTCTCTACCTTATGTAATTACCTGTAATATTTCGCCGCCAAAATGGTTGAAGCGCCAAGGAACTTCTTCCATTACTTCCTTTAACTCAGGTGCATCCTTCGGTTTTCGGACGGCGATATCCTCAAGGATATCTCTCGGCATAACAATATCTGATTGTACCCCCATCTTTTTTCCTTTGTTTTTTCGCCACAACTTCAAATAATCTAATTGTTTAATATATACCTTGGATGGGCGCTTATACCGCGGCAGGACAATCGGAGGAGCTTCCAGCCCGCGTTTAACCGCCGCGATGAGTCCACGGCCATATCGCTGTGCCAGGCGCGGAGATAGGTCTTCAATTGCCTTTAACTCCTCGATGGTTTGGGGACTCGCTTCGGCCAGCGCATACAGCGCGCGCGCGCCAACCACCTTGAACAGCGGCCGGTCTAATTGCGATGCGAGTTTATCCCGATAGCGGCAGAGAGCATCCAGTACGCCTATCTGCTGCGGAGAAAGATGATAATAACCGCTGACATGTGCGTACAGAGGGATATCATCGTGATTATTCTCAACACGGCACAGGCGCTGGAAATCCTCCTGCGCCAATTCGCGCAGCCCGCTCTTGCGGAGCTGCCCATCCAGCCGTGCGCGCAGCGGTATCAGGTAATGCGTATCCAAGCGCGCGTACTGCCTCATATCATACGTCAGCGGGCGTTTTCCCCAATTCGCTTTTTGGAAACTCTTGACCGGTTCAACACGAAACCAATCTTCAAGCATGGCTGATAAAGCAAGCTGCTTGAATCCTAAGATACGGGCAGCATGCATGGTATCAAATAAATTAGTAAATTCAAAACCATAATCCCTTTTCAAACACATGACATCATATTCTGCCGCGTGAAATATCTTTTCCACCATGGGATCATTAAAGATCGCGTGTAGGCTTGAAAGGTCAAGTCCTGCAAACGCGTCGATCAGATAATCTGTCTCAACGGTTGAAAACTGGATCAGGCACACCTGTTCCCGATAAGCAAATAAACTGTTGGATTCCGTGTCCACAGCGAGGGTTGGTCCCTTGGACAGCGTGGTGATGACACTGTCCAATGCGGATTGGTCAGCTATCCACTGCGCGGGCTTCGATGGATGAAACTTCATGACAGTGATTATAGTATGGGAAATAAAAACACCAGGTTTTATTCCTGGTGTTTTAATCTGGGATTATGATCTATCTATCGCGGAAAACCCTCATAATCCACACTTGCCCGGCTTGGAACAGGTTTGTATCCGGGAGGAGGCGTTTGCTTTTCTGTGCGGAATCCAAATGCTCTCTTCCTAACCGACTTTCTCTTTTGCTTATTTCCCTTCAAGACCACATCGAAAGATGTGACCAATGTCCCGATGATTAACACGCGAATTATCCAAACCATCACCGCCACAAGAACCGGAACTACTGTTACATATGTCATTGGATCAATGATCATGACAGCATGGGCAGGCTGGTTGTAGATTGCCACGCTGATGCCCCACCATGTCAGACCGGTATTCATCGCGGCTGTCAGCACCCATGCCCCCAACAGGTACCAACTGCTCCTGTTTCCAGCATCCTCTGCCGGGGATGCCAGGATCTTCGCAATTCCGGCGATATCCATCCCGCAGAATGCCAGCGACAGGATCATTGACCATGCCAGCAACCCGCTCCCCTGGTTTCCCAGGATATCCCGCAGGGCAAAATCAGTTGTGCTGAAATTGAAAAATTCAAAAGCAGCCAACGCCAAGATAATTACTGTCATATACAAAGAGTTTGGGTGCGCGCGTACATTCTTGAATAGCTGGTTGGTTATGCGTGAAAAACGTTGAGTGGTTGTCAGATTCATGGCTTCCTCCAGAATTAGTATATTTGTTCTATTATAGAACAATAATTCTACGGTCGTCAAGCCCCATATATAGGAATCTTCACTGAGATACCCCCATATATCCGCAACGCGGAGAATATTAGACCATCGCCATCGAAAATGTTTTGGGTTCTAGTCACCAGATATGGTATTCTTTCAGAGGTTGAAAACTGCGCCCGGCACTTGAATTCAAGTACTGACAAAATGGTTGCAGGCTAACACATTGATTTTGAAACGATCATGTTACCCATAAAGAACACTTCACGACATTTAAGCTCATCCCATAAAACTCTTTTGTTTTTATTAAGCGCGGTTCCCTCTTTGCCATTGGCGCTGGCTGCATCCATAGGGTGGTTCACTGTTTTGGAAACAACATATTCTTTTCGAAACCTGGCGTATGCTGCACCCTATGCCTTTACTTTAATCATCGTAATTATCTGGTCTATCACTAAGAAATTTCTCACCAATGTAAACTCATATATTAACCATTTAAGCTGGAAACATATCCTGAGCATTATTGCCGCTCTGGTTATTTTGATCGCCGGAACATGTTACGTATGGATGAATCTCGGCAACGTAATATTTAATCCCCCTCTATTTAAACATGAGGTAGATATCTCACCATTGAATAATTCAAGTGGAGAAATTTGCATATTAGAAATTGTTAATGATAACGGAACAAGAATAAAAAAAGAAAACAACAATATCTTTGAGGTGCTTTCAACCGACGCATGGGTTTCGCAAATGAACGATTGCCAATTTTTCTTCCCGGGATCTTCGATGGGGAGCCTGAATTTTCGCTATTTTGGTCCGGTGGATGATGAACTCACTTTCCGCTTAAAAAGAAATCAAGAGGCCGGAGAATTTCTCGTACGTGTAAACGGAGTGAAGGCAGCTGTTTTCGATTTGCCCTATGCAGATGCGGGGCATAACGCACTTTACCATTTACCGCTCACTCACGGAGCGGGTATGTTCGCGTGGAATATGATTGGAACCGCAGGCCTGACTGCCGTTATCCTGGTTTTGTTGATGATAATTCAGATTAGCTTTTCCATCCTGTTATTCACAATCAGCCAGGCCATTACTAAATACCGGGGGGAAAACAGAGGTCAAGTAATCAACATTTTTCACAGAAAAAAGAGAGACAAGACCACAGCAAGAATTACTGAATCACGACACACGCGAACGCATCTCGTTGTGGGGCTGTGCCTCGCAATTTTCACTACCGTTTTACTGCTGTGCCTTGAGGCCTATTTCCGCCCGGCCGCTCCAGAAGGGTACTTCCAGGAGTGGTCTTCCGAAACCATGATGCATACAGTATCGCTAGAAGACTTGAGGGACGAGCCCCTTGAGAGCCTCTGGAACCTCCATATCCAGCCTCCAGCGTTTGATGCGATACGGGCAATCCTGGCCCAGGTTTGGAGATTGGATGACTCGAAGGCCATGCTGCTGCGGGTGGATAGTTCTCTCTATATCCTCTGGGCTCTGATCTATGGCATGCTAATTTTCTTGATGTTCTGGTGGCTTTCCGAGATAACCAGCATTGCGTTCGCCGCCATCTCTGTTTTGTTCTTTTCTGTTCACCCGGCACTTATCTTATATGCCACATTATTGGATACAACGCTGCTCTCTACGTTTCTCATTGTATCTTTCTCCTACGTTCTGTGGCGTGTCAGGGAGGCTCGCAATGTTTCCGCTGGCGTGTTGGCTCTATTATTCCTCCTGCTGTTCTTCACTCGTTCAATCTTCCAATGGCAATGGCTGCTGCTGCTAACACTTTCACTTACCCTGATGAGGTTCCCCCTTCGCAAGCTGGTTGTGTTTCTCGCTATCACAGGGATTGTTGTTGGCCTGTACACCGCGAAGCAAACGTCTCTTTTCGGCTTATCCAGTACATCTTCATTCTCGGGATTCAATCTGTGCAATTCCATAGGCTGCGCTGATACTTGGGCTCTTTACAACCAGAAGGCCGCTGTTCTGGATCAGGAACCGCCTCCTGAGAAGCCTAACGTCCTCACACGAGTTAGAAAAACCAACGGCAGCATCAATTTCAACAACGAGCGCTACCTTACAGTTCATCGCCAACTAGAGCAGCAATTTAGCGAGCATATCCTTTCATTTTCAAGCTCACCTGTACAACTTGTTAAAAATTACCTCGTAAACCTGAGAATATACATGCGCCCATCCAGCCAATACGCGTACAATGTTATCGTTGAGCGCCTGCCGCAGCGTTCTGTTTACGATACCATATTCTCCTCTCCCCTTCTCCCTCAGCTCCTGAATTTGGCCTTTCTCTTTTGGCTGACTCGGGCAAGGAGGCCTGATCATCTCCAGCGTGTTATAGGTTTCTGCCTGCCAGCGGCATTCATCGCTTTTCTTTGCATCGTCGGCGAACGGGGAGAAAATATGCGCTTTAAGTTCTTCATCGAACCCATTCTCTTTGTTTTTCTCGCATCCCAGGTGTACGCCGCGGGCAAGAAAATTATTGCGTACGTCGCATAACTACCGCTTAATCCCTGTGTGCGTGGATCAAACTATCCGTTTTTCCCCGTTTAAGGTTTCTCTTTATCCACACTTT
>Ga0255413_1007_pt1 | contig 17724 bp, 12 predicted proteins | sample ANMaggSeSYBR01K5_FD_182651 | JGI IMG/M metagenome (GOLD analysis project Ga0255413, IMG submission 182651) | Sediment cell enrichment communities from methane seep in Santa Monica Basin, California, United Staets - ANME aggregate JGI... | ecosystem: Environmental > Aquatic > Marine > Cold seeps >... | reverse complement strand
ATCGATGTAAAGATGTATAAGAATAATATTCTTTTCCAATTGAGTAATTATATTCGGTATTTTCCTTACGCAGATCGCTGTCAACCAGATAATCAATTATGCAGTCAGCAGCCTTTTCAATTATCTGTTTGTCAAGGTAAGCCAACCCTAAATCGTCTTTTCCGGATATCTGAGAACCTAAAGAAATTAAGCTGAAATTTTTATCTTTAATATCAGATAAATACACTGGATATTCAAAAATTACCGTGGGTAAGCGAGCATATACAGCTTCCAACAGCTGATTTCCCCATCCTTCCCATAAGCTCGAATATATTACAAAATCAGCAAACACATATGAGTCCCATAATGAATATTTTTTCTTAATTCCATCAAAGGAGCGGCTGCCCCTGATTTTATCTTTGATAAAGAGCACGTCCACACCAGTTCGCCGAATTTTCTCTTTCAAGGTATCAACATACCTGCCTGTTAAGTCGTCTTTTGCATAACCAGCAAGTACTAATACGATCCGTGATTCATCTTTAAAAGCTCTTCCGTCATATAAACCATGTTTTCTTAATTTCGCTCTTCTTTTTCGTTTATTAAGGGCGCAAACCAGATCAATTCCCAATTCAATTCCCTTGCGGGGTACAAGACGCACAGCTTGCAAGATAACGACATCATTTTGCTTTAAACCAATTTGGTCGATAAAATCTTTGTTATAGTCATCTAACTTCCAACTTTTCCCATCGAAATCAAACACATTTGGTATTACAGTTGACGCAATACCCTTTCGTTCCATCAGCTCATTCTGAGCGATCTTATTGATCACTACATGCTTGATCTGCGCATCATGCGGCGGAAGGTATTTATCCGCTACCTCGACCGCCGTCTGGCAGGTTAACGCAAACCCATCAAAGCGCTCAAAATAAAAATCATGGTGGTGAGCCAAGGCTGGGAGATCATACTTTCTCAATGATCTTGCCAGAGCTGCAGCAGCAGCCGGATTTGCTCCGACTGACCAGATATTATTCGGAAGCAGATAAGTGATCTTTTTTTCTTCAATGAACTGGTTTAGTTTTTTTTCAATTCTGGCAGTTAAATCCTCTAACGCGTTTGCATATCCAGCATTGTTAGGAAAATCAGACAAAGATTTGAAGGTGTTCAGATATAAAAGCTTCGCTTCAGGCGTATGGTGATGCATTTCTCGGATAAGAGTTCCTTGAGCTCCCCCAAGATCACCGGCACACAAAAATACCTTATGCCCTAATTTTTCTAATACATTCTTCCATTTAATGATCTCTAAAGAAACGCCATCCGTGCCGCCAATTTTGTAATGAAAAATACCAATGTTGCCCATAAACAATTTGTCTTTCTGATTTATGTTATTGGATTAGTGCTTTTTAACGCGGATATCCATTTCTAATACTATTCTCGATTTTTATTATTGGAGCAATTAATATCAACGCTATCATAGCCTTTCAACTATTCAAAATCCATCCACTTTGATTCTAACTCACGTGTAGAAATAAAATATACATTAAAAAGATATTTGTTTATATGACAACTTAGATTGCAGCACCTATTAACACTTAAATAATTTAGATTATTTATGATAATGATGCATCATCAAATATGACTTATTCGTCCAATTTAAATACAATCTTTTATCCCTTAACTCCTCCAGCGGTGAGTCCTTCCGTTAGGTAACGTTCCATTAATAAGAACAGCATGACAATAGGAATCGTCATAATTGTTGAAGCAGCCATAACCACATGGGGGCGCGGATCTGGGTTATTGTATATCGCACTAATCTTGAGGGGCATTGTGAAAAGATTGTGATTGTTTAAGAAAACCATAGCATAAAGAAATTCATTCCATGCAATCATGAATGTATAAATACCAACTGTAACGAGCGCGGGAACTGCAAGCGGAAGTGTGATCCGCCACATAACCTGAAATCGGCTGCAGCCGTCAATTAGAGCCGCTTGTTCAATTTCATCCGGAATTGTCCTGAAATAATTTGTAAGCATATACAACGCCACCGGAAGAGTTTGTGCCAGATAGGTAAGGATCAGAACTGCCAGATTATCCTGAATATTAAACCCGATAGCATCCCCAATTCGGGCAAGCATAGCAAACAGCGGGATAATTAATAATACTCCAGGGAATAGATAAACTAAGAGAATACCATTTAGCAATATATTCTTTCCACGGAAATGTAAGCGTGCGATCGCATATGAACCTAATACTGAAAGAAATACTGCAATCAGCGATGTCGGTACAGCTACCTTGATCGTATTGATAATATTGGTAAGAAAATCCTGAAAAGCTGGACTATTCGGATCAAAGAGCTCCCGGTAAGCATCCCATCTTAAAGCGCCTGGAATATATACCGCTTCTCTTCCGCCAATTTCAGCATAACTTTTAAATGATGAGCTAACCATCCAATAAAACGGGAATAAGACACTGATGAGAAAAAAGGTAAGCATGATTGTAAAAATTAGGCGTTTCAAATTAAACCATCTCATTATATGCTCGATTAACGTTGAGCGTTCAGTGTCCATTGATTACTCCTCAATTTTCTTCATCACAATTCCAATATAAAGCGCCATGAATATGGCTAATACAATTAAAAGGATCATCGCTGCCGCTGCGCCTGCGCCAAAATTAAAAAGCTTGAAACTGAATTGATAGGTTAGAACAGGCAGCACATTGGTACCATATCCCCCGTTTGTTAGCAAAAAGATGTCATCAAATTTATTGAACGTCCAAATCAGCCGCAGCAGGAATATTGCGCCTAAAACATATCGAAGCTCTGGTATAGTGATATACAAGAATTTTTGCCAAGTGTTTGCCCCATCAACCTCGGCTGCTTCGTATAAGGTTCCATCTATAGCTTGTAACCTGGCTAAGATCATCAACATCGCAAAAGGAAAATAGCGCCAAGCCTGGAAGATTATCACAAGCAAGATAGCCAGACCGCGTGTTGCCAGGTACGCCTTTGGAAGATCAATCAAACCCAAACGCATTAAGATATCATTTAGAACGCCGGAAGGACGAGGGTCAAGGATCCAGCGCCACACGAACGCAACACTAACAATCGGGGCCACATAAGGAGCTAAAAAAACGGATCGGGTTAACCCGCGTAGGCGAAATTTCTGGTTTAACAATAAAGAAGCGATTAAACCAATAATCATAGTCAATATAGTAGACGCGAAGGAATATACTATGCTGGTTACTGCTGCTCCCCAGCTATCAACTCCTTGGAACTTGAAAGCAAAGTCATTAAATACTCTCACATAATTGTCGAATCCCACAAAAGGTGCATGAAACACATCGTTTAAATTTCCGAGACTGACATCATGAAAACTAACCCAGATGCTGAAGAATGCCGGGAAGAGTACCAAACCGAAAACAATTAGAATGGTAGGTGTGATCAAAATTCCTGCCAACTGAGCTTCCTTTCTTGCCAATGACCCCCGTGTTTGTTTTTTCAGGTTAGACTTAGAATTAGTTCTCATCTCCATAACCTCTGATAAACTTGAATCGTAATAAAAGAATTTTCACGTACATCACTTAATTTTTTAAAAAGGGCGCTCTCTTTCAAGCGCCCTTTTTTTAATTTTATTTACACTAATTATTCGCTTCGATCGGCTAATAGAACCTCAACCTCTGTCTGCAAGAATGCAGCTCCTGTCTCAGGTGTCATGATGCCCTCTAACGCAATATTGCTGATGACTTGTGAGATTAAGTTACGTCCTTGGATATCTCCAATTACCGCAATTTCGACTGGACCATAATCAGGGTTGTATAACCAGCGATTAGCTGTTTCAAACCCATCCGCGATCTGGGTCAGTGTGTCGTCTGAGTAATATGCGAAGTATTCGCTCAAGCCTTTCCATTCTGCCAGAGCGCTTTTCAGCACAGGAACTTTCCCCATCGGGGATAATTTGAGTACGTCGATATAACCTTTGGTAAGGAAATATTCAACGACTGCCTGTGCCTCTGGATCGGCATCAGCTGTCAAAGCTAAAACCACTAACTGCCCATAAGAGGCGGAATCTCCACCAGGTCCTTCCATTAATGGAGCGAAACCAGATTTTTCAGCAAGATCTTCAACGGCGATCTCTATTGTTCCACCGTCCTCCATACCCGATCCATCAACCAGGTCGTCCATGATATAGGTGCTGTAGACAAGCATTCCAGATTGGTCAAGTTCGTAGGATTCACGTGCACCGCGCCAAAATTGCGGGCCGGGCATTGCGCAGCGTTGCAAATCAGTATAAAACTTCAACGCCGCGATCATTTCGGGTGTATCCATAGTCACATTGCCATCCGCGTCGAACGGCCAGGCATTATTGGACATAGCAACCTGCTCGAACACCTGATGCGGGTAGCCCTCAGCCGGGGCAGTACCCAGGGTGAGCGCATATAGCAAATTGCCTTCACCGGGAAGGGTATCGCAAGCGGCATCGATTGCATCCCATGTAGTCGGGGCTGCTAATCCAAGATCGCCGAACACATCCGTGCGATACCACAGCGCCTGAACCCACCCATCGAATGGCACGGCCATATAATTGCCGCTGGCAGAGCTCGTTACAACTTCTAGTGGTTTTGCCCTAAAATCATCTTCGCCTACTGCTGCGATAACCGCTCCCGCGGCATCTTCAGACAGCAGTCCATCCAGCGCGAAGGGATACATGATCTCCACGCCCATGCGAATGATATCCGGCAGGCGGTTGGCAGCTTGTGCTGTTGCGACGCGCTGCGTGATTGATGACTCATCGATAGGTACAATCCGTACATCTACGCAGGGATTTTCTGCCATGTAACCTGCGGCAACAGCTTCATAGGTGTCAATTCGGTCTTCTTCATTGTCTGTTGACCAGAATTCAACAACGACCTCCTCTTCACATACAGCAACAGGTGCTTCCTCTTCTTCTACCACAACTTCCGCAGCTGGTTCTTCTACTGCTGCTTCTTCTACTGCTGCGGGGGCGCAAGCGGTAATTGCAAGCGCTAATACAAACAGAACTGCAAATATTTTCTTTATGTCTTTCATATTTTTCTCCTATATTCCTTTTTATTTTTTTTACGTCGTTTTACCTGTCTCTACTTTTTATACACACCTCCTATTTCTGAATCTCATTTTATGAACTCATCTACTGTTTCGTTCCGCTGGATTCCCGAATAATTAATGATGGCTTGAGTAAAATATGTTTTTGTTCTAATTCCTGGTCCAGAATAATCTTTATCAGCATTTCACAAACCATTCCACCAATCTGATAAATAGGCTGATGGACCGTTGTGAGTGAAGGGTGAGAATATTCAGCCAGTGGGATGTCATCAAATCCTGTAATGGTTATGTCTTTGCCAACCTCCAACCCCAAATCTTGGCCAGCGCTTATTGCTCCAAGAGCCATCAAGTCATTACAAGCCACAATTGCGGTGGGAGGGTTAGACTCACGCATAAGCGATTTACATTGTAGATAACCGCCCTTTTGGGTTAGATCCCCTATTTTATACATAGATTCATTTAATGAAATGTTATGCGCCGCCAATCCATCTTCTAATCCTTTTAATCTGGTTGCCGCAAACATCAGCTCGGGGTCAGGGGCAATACAAGCAATCCGTGTGTGGCCCAAACTAACCAGGTGATCTGCAATCTGCCGCATGCCATAAGCACCGTCTTCGTCAACATATGGAAAATCATTACCGCCTTCCATACGCCCAAAAACGGTAAATGGAAAATCCCGCTTAAGCAGATCATTAATTCTGTCATCATTACGGCGGCTTCGAACGATGATAAAACCGTCAACCCGGCGGCCATCCATCATTTTATGGTAGGCATTAAATTCTTTTTCACCCGGCGGTTGGGTGGAAACCAATAGATCAAAGCCTAGATCCGAAGCTTTATTTCCCACTCCGGCAAGAAATTCGCTGAAAAACGGATCCGAGAATCGCGGACCGAAAGTGGGTACAATAAATCCGATGGTATCAGTTTTCTGTTTTTGAAGACGCTGGGCAATAATATTTGGTCGATAACCCATTTCTTCTGCAACCCCCTGGATCATCTTTTTAGTTTCCGGGTTCACATCATCGTAATCATTGAGTGCCCGGGAAACAGTGGTAATTGATTTTCCTACTTTTTTTGAGATATCTTTTAATGTGATCACTTGTCAATACTAATACCGATGAATATGATTTGATCGCCAAAAATTTCTAAACGTTTCGGATATTAATTATTATAAACTTAAACGTTTCGGAAGTCAAGTGGAAGTTTATTAAAAATTAATATGTAATGATTTCACTATATTCATACCGAAAGGAGAAAGAAATGGCAAGCGTTACATACGACCACGTTGTCAAGAAGTTCGGTGATGTGGTACCCGTCGATGATCTCAACTTTAATATTGACGACAAAGAATTCTTGGTTTTAGTCGGTCCTTCGGGATGCGATAAAACCACCGCCCTGCGCTGCTTGGCGGGTTTGGAAGATATTACATCCGGGAAGATAAAGATCGGAAACAGAGTGGTAAATGAGGTTGCCCCCAAAGACCGCGATATCGCTATGGTATTCCAGTCATACGCTCTTTATCCACATATGTCCGTGTTTGACAATCTCGCATTTGGATTAAAACTATCGAAAACGCCCAAAGATGAAATTAAAAGGCGGGTTGAAGAAGCAGCAAAGATTCTTAATATCGAAGATCTGCTCAACCGAAAACCACGTGCGCTTTCAGGTGGTCAGAGACAGCGCGTTGCCGTTGTCCGCGCTATTGTACGTAAGCCCCAGGTCTTTCTCTTTGATGAACCGCTATCCAACTTGGATGCCAAACTGCGCGTGCAAATGCGTGCCGAGATCACAAAGCTGCATCACAATCTAAAAACCACATTCATCTATGTTACTCACGATCAAGTAGAAGCGATGACAATGGGCACTCGTATCGCCGTACTCAATCATGGAAAATTACAGCAGCTGGATACACCCCAAAAACTGTATGATAAGCCTGATAATCTCTTCGTAGCTGGATTCATCGGGTCTCCAGCCATGAACTTCTTCCAAGCTATTGTTAAAAAAGAGCGGGGAAAACTGTTCATTGATACGGGCGTTTTCAACGTTGAAATATCAAAAGGACTCGTTAAGACCTACCAGGCTTACGACAGCAAGAAAGTTATTTTTGGTATTCGGCCCGAGGATATTCATAATCCCAATTATCTACCGGCTGACATTAAACCTGCTATGGTAGATTGCAAAGTTGACGTTGCCGAGTTGATGGGGAATGAGATTTTCCTTCACCTTACTGCAAAAAAATATAATTTTATCGCACGTGTTGACCCGCGAACAAATTATAAGATTGGTGAAAAAGTTCAGGTCGCTTTTAACATGGAGAATTTCCATCTCTTTGATCCTGCACAGAATCCTGATAATCCTATTGCTGTAAGATAACCTTTAAGCTTATTAGGAAGCGCAAGCAGTTGCTTGTGCTTCCTAATTTACAGAAATAAATTTTCCCCATATAGAAAAAGAGCGAATACACTTTTTCCTATGTAAGGATATCCGAAATTCTATGGAATGTTCCTTTTAACGAAGGATATAGGGTGCGATATTCCGAATATATTTTTTCATAGACCGTATTCGCGGGACCAGGCGCCACATTTTCTGTGATTTTAATAGTACTCTGGCATGCTTGTTCTACAGAATTAAATACGCCGGCGCCTGTCGCAGCCAGGAGAGCCGCACCAAATGCTGCGCCTTCCTCTGAACTTACCGTCACGATTTCGACATTCAGAATATCAGCGATGATCTGTCGCCAGATTGAGCTTTTCACCCCGCCGCCGGTCACCCGCACCTGTGTAATTTCCTTCAATCCCACATTCTTCATCAATTCAAAGCTATCTCTCAATCCAAAAGCAACACCCTCAAGCACAGCCCGTGTAAAATGTTCGAATGTATGCCGGATGGTAATACCGATGAATCCAGCGCGAGCCAATGGGTCCGGATAAGGAGTACGCTCTCCAGTGAGATAAGGCATAAACAGCAATCCTTCGCTGCCAGGTGAAATATCCCGCGCGCCGGTAACCAGCTCATCAAAACTGAAATCTTTTTTAAATGTGTCTCTGAACCATCTAAGGCTGCCGGCGGCTGATAACATAACGCCCATCAGGTGCCATTTTCCCGGTACAGCATGGCAGAAGGCGTGCAAACGCCCTTCGGGTTCAATGAAAGGGGAATTTGTGGCGGCGAACACAACCCCAGAAGTTCCTAAACTGATTGATACAATCCCCTCTTCAACAGCCCCAGTTCCCACAGCAGCTGCTGCCTGATCTCCCCCTCCCCCAAAAACAGGAATCCCTTCAATTAATCCAATTTCCTCCGCAGCTTTTTTTGTTATTGTTCCTGTAACTTGTGTACCCTCAAAGGTTAGCGGAAACCATTCTAGGTTTAAATCCAGCGCCCTGATTACATCCTGCGACCAATCCCTTTGCGCCAGATCAAATAGAACAGTCCCTGCCCCTCCCGCACGGTCCACCGCAAATTCTCCTGTTAGTTTGTAACGGAGATAATCCTTCGGTAGTAAGACATGTTTGATGCGTGCATAATTCTCAGGTTCTTCTTCTTTCACCCACAGGATTTTTGGCGCGGTAAAGCCAGTCAGTGCATCATTGCCAGTAATTCGGATAAATTCAGGCTTACCAATCACTCTTCGAATCTCCTCACACTGTTTTTGGGTACGCTGGTCATTCCACAAAATTGAAGGCCGAATCACTTTCCCTTTCTCATCCAAAATAACCAATCCATGCATCTGCCCCGTCAAGCCAATACCTATGACCTGAGAGGGCTGAATGCCCGCTTTACTGATGCTATCTTGAACACTCTCCTTCGTGGCATGCCACCAGAGATCGGGTTTCTGCTCACTCCACAGCGGAAATGGTGTCTCAAAAGTATATTCAGATGAAGACACGCCAAGAATTTCTCCATCTTCATTAATCACAATTGCTTTGGTTGATGTGGTTGAAGTATCAATTCCAATAAATGCGCTCATACTCATTCCCTTCTATAACATTTCCCGGCAAATATCTGCCATTTCATCGTTCTCCACAAAATCCATCATAGTTTCTTGGGTTAGATCGGTGAAGGGAGTATCAACAATTCTCCAAACCTCCCTGTGCTGGATGGTTTTACCCGGTTCTATTTGTTTCAGAGGGCCTAAGGTTTCTAATTCAATGAATTTTGAGTTGCAGTAACATTCGCTTGTGGCACCCTGATCGACTAATTGGTCTGTTTCACAATTTTCTGCATATTTTATGAATAACAGGTTATGGTAGAAATAAGCCATCCATTTTTGTGCATTCGACATTCCAATTTTCAAAGCTTGATCGAATGGTTCTGGGCCAACGAATATGAATTGATTACCCCAGCGAATCCTTGGATCATTAATATCTGTATACGGCCATAAAACAATCGAACGGTCGGGCAGTAAAGTATTTCCGTCAATTCCTTTGATCTGCTGCGGGAGGATTGCAACACCACCTAATTTAAATTGAGTAATTGCCCAAGGAGCGCACTTTAAAGGAAAGTTTCCCTCATTATGAATAAGATGGTCAATGGTAACCACATCATCATAATCCGTAAGTCTGATCCGGATTGATTTCTGAATGCCTTTAGTTTGGTTGATTTTCTGAATGAATTCAACAAATCCCGAGGATTCCTGAATCCTTATTGGTTGATCATCAGGTATATAAGTAACAAAAGGATCTTCAGGCGCAACCCAAAGTCGGTGGCCTCCGTAAAAATAGAAATTCCCGTCTCCGGGGTATTCTAAATAATCATTTGGGAGTTCCGCGAATAGATTTTCGCCCCCCTTATAACTGAGGGATAGAACTCTCGGGCCGACTGATTTAGAGATTATTAGATCAATTTTTCCTGTGCTCAGTTCAACACTGTCAAAGCCAAGAAATTGTTTCCTTCTCATAGTGCTCTTAAATATTTTCTATCTGACTCCAAGGAGAATCTCGTTGGTCAATTGGTCCAGTTTTTCATACTGGAGTCCTTTCGCGCTGAGAATTTTACGATCAAAATAAAAATCCTTTAGTGATTTCATCTTTTCAGGAGTGTATTTACCAGATATATCGCTCATCGCTTTGTCATCCCGGTTGATTTCCTGTAATAGAGCCTGAATTTCCTCATCAGCATTAAATTGAGCAGCTTTCTCCTTCAATATCAGATAAGTACGCATACATCCACGAGCGAAATCTTTCACGCCCTCGTAATCCTCAGTCCGGTACGCATGGGCATCAAAATGCTTGCTGCCCTGATACTTATAATCCTCCAGCAGCTTAACCAGAAAGAACGCTCGCTTGAGATTAACCGCTCCGAATCGAAAGTCTTGGTCATAGCGGCCAAGCGCTTGATCATTGAGATCAATATGAAATAATTTTCCCGCGTCAATTGCCTGGGCGACTCCATGGGAGAAGTTCAATCCCGCCATATGCTCGTGCGCAACCTCGGGGTTCACCCCAACCATTTCCGGGTGATCCAGAGTCTCAATGAACGCCAACATATGCCCGGTTGTCGCATTGTACATATCTCCACGCGGTTCATTAGGTTTTGCTTCCAGAGCAAACTTCAGATCAAATCCCTGATCAAGCACATATTCACATAAGAAGTTCATAGCATCGCGTGTTCGTTTGATTGAAGTTACCGGATCTTTAGCCGCGTCCGTTTCTGTACCTTCCCTCCCACCCCAGAAAACATGTATTTTAGAGCCCATCTCGACTCCTAGATCAATCGCGTTCATCGTCTTCTGGATCGCATAGTTTCTTACTTTTGAGCTATTTGACGTAAAAGCGCCATCTTTGAAGATTGGATCGTAGAACAAATTCGTTGTAGACATCGGTACAACCAAACCAGTGTCATCAAGCGCTTTCTTGAAATCAGCTTTAATCTTTTCTGTTTCTGACGGTGTCGCATCAATGGGAATTAGGTCATTATCATGAAAATTGACCCCATAAGCGCCCACATCAGCCAATAAATAAACAAGGTCATGGGGTAACTTTCGTTCACGTACATTTGTCCCAAATGGATCACCCCCTGTATTTCCAACTGTCCATAGACCAAATGTGAATTTGTGTTCGGGTTTCGGTTCGTAGTTTTTCACCATGATCAGCTCCTTCTTAATATTTTTACTCTTTATTTAGTAATTTGATCTATTCTGTAAACTCGATCCATTCCAGTTATTTTCCAGGACCAAACCAGCAACCCCCATTACACTGGAATCCTGGTCGAGCTGTGAGTTAGTGATTACAAGGTCTTCCTGGCAGAGCTGCAGCGCATTCGCCCTAACTACTTTTTCAACGAACGGCTGGATAAAATCCTTTGCATAGTTCAAGGCACCCCCAAGGATAATCATTTTTGGATCAAATATATTCACAAGGTTAGAAACTACAATCCCCAAATTACAACCTACGTCTTCAAGAGCCGCCAACGCCACCTTATCTTTTTTCCTGGCCGCGTCTACGACTGTATCATAATTAAATTCTTCTGAAACATCGTCAGAGATTTGTAATATGGTACTTTCTCCCCCTTCTTCGGCGATCAGTTTTTTTACGCGTTTTATCACTGCTCTTGGACCTATCAAAGTCTCGTAGCAGCCACGCTTTCCGCAGCTGCAAATTTCACCTTCCGGATCCATGGTCATGTGTCCAACTTCTGAAGCATATCCTTTATTTCCTCGTAAAAGATTTCCATCGATTATGATCCCTGATCCCAATCCGAACCCCGCAGCGATATAAATAAAATTTTCAATTCCTTGCGCGGCACCATAATAAAATTCTCCTAAAGCTGCTGCGTTTGCATCATTTTCAATAAAAACTGGTAGTTGGAATTGCTGTGTCCAGATTAACCTCAGAGGAACATCCTTCCAATTAAGGTTTGGAGCCAATTTCAACACACCATCATGGACATCTATCAAGCCTGGGATCGCTAAACCGATACCCAGCGGTTGAATGCATTTCTTTTTTCCGAAAGCAATCGCTTCTCCAGTCAACTTGAATCCTTTTTCCTGGATGGCAAGCAGTCCATCCTTTGGGTCTGTTTCAATTCGATCGCGCCAAATTTCTTTTGCGGAAAAATCGGTGACAATCGCAATTATAAAATCCACTCCAATCTCTATTCCAACCGCAAAACCTCCAGTTGGATTTATCTCCAGTAATAACCCTGGACGACCAACCTTATCAGATTGATAGGTAGTCTCTTTTACCCACCCTTCATCGATAAGGTTATTGATGATCGAAGATATTGTGGAGCGATTCAGACCTGATATGATGGATAAATTTGCTCGGGAAAGCGGAGCACTTTGGCGCAGAATGCCAATGACAACTTTGTTGTTTATCCTCCGCATTAATTTTTGGTCTGCGATATTTTTCATTTATTTTAATCTGCCGATTTTTTCAAATTATTATTTCTTCTTCAAATAAACATCTGCATAGACTGCTAAAATCAAGACAAATCCTCTAAGAATATATTGCCATGCAGCAGGTACATTCAACATCTGCAGCCCGCTGGATAGACTAGCCATGATCAGGGAGCCGATGATCGCACCAAAAATCGTTCCGATGCCGCCCAGCGTGGAAGTACCGCCTAAAATACAGCTCGCGATCGCATCCAATTCATAACCAGAACCAGCCGCAATTGTTCCATAACCAACATAAGAAGCCAGGACGACGCCAGAAACGCCGCATAAAAGTCCCATCAGCATAAACACATTGAAAATATTTTTTTTGATATTCACCCCGGAAAGTCTCGCGGCTTCACGGTTACCGCCAATCGCATAAGCGTAGCGTCCAACTGGCGTATTGGTGGATACATATGACATTACGACAGCTGTGATCGCCAAGAGAAGAACCGGAACCTGAACACCGTTGTATTGATTCACAATGTATACATAAACAGCCATCAATGCGGAGAGGAAAATTGTCTTTAAAATATCTAAGACCAACGGGGTCACACTAAATCCATACTTCACCCTATTACGCCTATTTTGAAACATGGTAAAGAACAAAATAACAATCACGATTCCAGCTGCTATCCAACCAGCAGTTTGAGGTAAATATCCCTGAGCGATGTATGAGAAAAGCGGCTGGTTCGCGGCAATAGTCTTACCCTCCGTGATGACTAAAATGCCCCCAGTCAAAACCCACATACCCCCCAGAGAAACAATAAAGGATGGGACACGAAGATATGCGACCAAGTACCCTTGAATTACTTCAAAGATAGTGCCTACCCCGATACCGATCAGAACGGATAATATGGTGGTAAGGACAGGTTTGTTTGGCAAGTATTGAAACCAAATATCATCCTGGAACTTCGCGACGACTACGGATACAAAACCCGCCAGCTTTCCGACCGATAAGTCAATATTTCCCGTTACAATAACCAGCACCATCCCAACCGCGAGAAGGGCTGTTACAGTCATTTGACGGAAAAGGTTTGAAATGTTTTGTGAACCAGCATATCTTCCTTCCGTCAAAAATGAGAACAATATCCAAATAAGCACCATTGCTAAAATAATGGCATATGTCTGGATATTTTCTCTGATCTGCTTTTTCAGATACGTAAGTGTGTCACCCATGTGTATTTCTCCTCTTCTTCAATGCAGGTTGCTTATGCAAGCCCTGTTGCTAACTGCATGATCTTTTCCTGATTAATTTTGTCCTTATCAAGCGTACCCATCGATCTTCCTTCAGACATCACCATGATACGGTCACTCATACCGATTACCTCTTCCAGCTCACTGGAGATCATTATGATCGCGATACCTTCTTCGGCTAATTGATTCATCAGTTTATAAATTTCATACTTGGCACCGACATCAATACCGCGCGTGGGATCATCCATGATCAGGATCTTTGGATTGGACATCAGCCATTTCGCAATGACTACTTTCTGCTGATTACCGCCTGACAGTGTCTGGCAGAGAACCGATAGATTTGGCGCTTTGATAGCTAATTTTTGGGCGAATGTATCGCTTGCGTTCAGTTCCGCGTTAAAGTCAATCTGGTACCAAGTTGAAAATTGATCTAAATTTGCCAGAGAAATATTTTTCTGGACAGATTGAATAAGAACGAGGCCATATCTTTTTCGGTCTTCTGGTACCAGGCTGATCCCTTTTTTCATTGCGTCATTGGCACTGGATACAGAAATTTCCTGGCCTTCCAGTATCACTTTTCCGTGAGTGATCTTGCCGTATTCCCCAAATAATGTAGATACAAGCTCAGTCCTGCCAGAACCCATCAAACCTGCAATCCCGAGGATTTCTCCTTCTCTCAAATTTAAATCCACTCCTTTAACAATTTCTTTGCTGGTCTCGTTTGGATCCACCGCGTGTAGATCTTCAACACTCAAGATTTCTTCTCCCGGTTTTCGTTTTCCTTTCGGGAATCGTTCTTTCATTTCACGCCCGACCATATGTTTTATCAGCATTCCTTCATTTAGATCTGACGTGGGTTGAGTCGTTATGACTTTCCCATCCCGTAAAACAGTAATAGAGTCCGTAATTCGGAATAATTCGGGCAACTTATGTGTAATATAAATGCATGTAACGCCATGGGATTTGAGGTTTTCCAGAATTTCCATCAAACGGTCTATTTCAGCATCCGTGAGCGCGCTGGTTGGTTCATCTAAAATTAAGATTTTTGCATCTTCGGAAAGCGCTTTGGCAATTTCCGTCATCTGCATTTTTCCAACTCCGAGGTTTTTCACCAGTGCATTCGCGTCTATATCCAGGTTATATTTATCGAGAATTTTCTGCGTGTCGGCATACAGCTTATTCCAATTGATACCAATATGGTCTTTTGGTTCACGTCCTAAAAACACGTTTTCACCAACCGTCATATTGGGGACCAGGGTCAACTCCTGATAAACGATTGCGATTCCTGCGTCACTCGCCTGCCGAATGGAGCGGTTTTCAAGTTTCAGCTCTTCATCATCGTAATTTATCTTTCCCTCATAAGATCCCCATGGATGAACACCTTTTAGGATCATCATCAATGTTGATTTCCCAGCGCCATTTTCTCCGCAAATCCCATGTATCTCTCCTCTATTGATTTTGATAGATACATCTTTCAGTGCGATAACGCCCGGGAATTGTTTGGTTACATTTTGAATATCAAGGATAATTTCATTTGGCATAGCTCGAACCTCTTAGTAAATAAGGGGCTTCGCCTTGTCTGTAAATATTTGACAAGCTTGGAAGCCCCTGTTTCTGTTGATCAGCTATTAATTATATATTAAGGTTTCGGCGGCAGGTCGGCTTCAGGGATATCACGGTAGACATCCTCATAAGTCTGGAAACCGCTTTCGACAACCAACTCAAAGACATTGTCTTTAGTCACCTGGAACACAGGCAAGAATGAGCAAGCAACTTCCCCTACCAGGGAATCATCAAGGGTTAATTCAGCCAGGGTGTACATGTCTAACCCAAGATCTTCACCCTTCGCGAGTTGATCAGCAATACCAGTAGCCAGCGGTGATAGATCGCGGATATCCTTGAGGATTGAAACGGTCATTTCACCTTTGACGATGCTGTTGCATCCATCAGCGGTTGCATCCTGTCCGGAGATCGGAACGACTCCTGCTAAACCCTGTGCTTTCATTGCCGTAAGGGCGCCTAGTCCAGTGCCGTCATTGGAAGCAACAACCCCATCCACTTCATTGCTAATTGTTGTGAGAATGTTTTCCATCAACGCGACTGCATTGGCGGCATCCCAGTTATCCACCCACTGGTCCGCGACAATCTCGATCGTCCCGGCTGCTACTAGCGGATCCAGAATTTCATCCTGACCCTGGCGGAATAGAATAGCATTGTTATCGGTGGGGCTCCCTCCGAGTTTCACAATTTTCGCGGGCCCATTTGCTGCTACGTCCCAGTTTTCAATGTCAAGAGCCGTCATCACGCCTTCCGCCTGATTGTTGCCAACACCAACATTGTTGAAGGATAAGTACGCGGCAATGTCGGGGGTCTTGATCAAGCGGTCATAAGCAATGACCTTCACGCCCGCGGCCGCAGCACTTGCTACAGCGGTAGCTGCTGCATCACCATCTTCTGCTACGACAATGATGACTTTCGCGCCCTGGGTAACCATGTTATCAATCTGGTCATTCTGCATTTTGGGATCATGGTTGGCTTCCTGGGAAACAACTTCATAACCCATATCTTCGAGCAGACCGCGCATCAGGATCTCTTCATTCTTCCAGCGCTCTGTCGCGAAATCTGAGAATGAAAGGCCAATGATGATTTTTTCATCTTCTACTACAGCAGCTTCTTCCTCTTCTTCTACCACAGCTTCCTCGGCTGCTTCTTCCGCTGCCGGTGCTTCAGCTGCTGGTGCACACGCGCTGAGTATTAACCCCGCGAGAATCAGCAAGCCAAATAGTTTTAAAATTTTCGAGCGTTTCATATTTTTCTCCATTTCTAATTTTTTATTTTTTTTTCTTCATAACTAAATCTTTTTCAATATTTTTAAGGCACCTCCTTTTATTAAATACTTATTTATTGATCAAATTTTTTTCTAAATGAGGAGAAATGTTATTATAAAAAATCTTGAAGAATTATTTGTTTGTTGTGTATCCATACTAATTAAACACAATCATAGCGACATCTTCAGGGTTTGTCAACCCTATTTAAGATTATGCTCATATTAAATGGTGATTATTGTTAGCCATTGTTAAGAAAATGTATGATTCCTTTGAGTTTTCATAAACAATGAAAACGAACTAAGTATGTATGAAAGGAAAGATATTCATTTAAAGAAAAAATACGATTGTTAAAAACTTCTTCTCGCGATCCCAGGGTTATGAGCCCAACCTTATTTCGTTGATCTTTAACCTTCAGGCCATTCAACCTAGCCTTGTGTTGTACGTTTCTAAGCAGATCACATATTTTCCTTTTTAACTGTGCTGATTATTCCTAAAAAAAGTTTCAATATTTGGATATCCTAAGTCTCGCCAATCTTTCAACTTATGCATCGCATCCCTGATCAGGGCAATCACAATATCTTTCTCATCCCTCGTGAATGTTGAATCGGGCCAGATTGAATTAAGGGTAGGTTTAATGGGTGTTTTGCCATCAAGGATTGATGGATCCAGTGATACTAAGGCCGCGGCAGCCCCGAAGGCATAACGGTGTGGCTTAACTCCCTGGGTAAGCGCAAGGCGTATTGTGCCAATCAAGCGGTCATTCCATCCCAACTTGCGCCGTGTGTCGCGCGTTACACGTTTGATCGTATCCATTAAAAATGGATTCATCATCCTCTCAAGCAGGTCAACAGCGTATTGATTGTATCCACCCGGCGTGAAAAGCTGGTCGATGGGGCCATATTTTCGAATTAAGCTCTGGCCGGATTCCTGAATAAATGCCGCTTGCAGGAAAGGGACCATGCCCGGAATCTCCTTCAGGTCGGCAACGTGTTGGATATCATTTAATTTCCCGATGTATCCAGCCAGAGCATGGGTGGCGTTATGGCCGTAGAGCTTGGCTTCTTCGAAGGGGATCAAATCACCTTTCTCTTCAAACACGGTAATACCTCGGCGGAATGGCTCGACGAATTGGATCCTGGAGATAAAAATCTTACTGAAAGACTCAACTAAAAAAGCACGTGGAAGGCCTGGCGCGATAGTTTCCAACCTGCGTTCATGAATCTCTTCTGGATCAGAGACAACCTGGCTCATCTTCCCGATCACAG
>Ga0255413_1006_pt1 | contig 18364 bp, 21 predicted proteins | sample ANMaggSeSYBR01K5_FD_182651 | JGI IMG/M metagenome (GOLD analysis project Ga0255413, IMG submission 182651) | Sediment cell enrichment communities from methane seep in Santa Monica Basin, California, United Staets - ANME aggregate JGI... | ecosystem: Environmental > Aquatic > Marine > Cold seeps >... | reverse complement strand
GAAGATAACGGGCTGTATCTATCCCGTTGGGAATAACCTCAATTTTAACGGGATAATGAACTTGTGCTAATTGGCGGGATTGCTGGCTTACCGTGATGATCTTTTCGGCTTTCTTCCATATGAATTGGGTGAAAGGGAGAATAAAGCGAAACCATTTTTCAGTTTTCTCTGGAGCACTACCCGGCACATCACTCCCATGCGCGGTGATCATGTAAGGTGTATGGGTTAGGATAGAAGCAACCGCAGCGGATGCCCCACCAGGAACAGCAAAATGAGCATGAATAATGTCTGGGTGCCATTTTCTAATGATCCACAGTGCCCGCCAAAAACTTTTCCATACAAAGCAAGCCATAGTGAGTAAATCAGCACGATATGCTTGGTAGCGGCGTGATCTGATTCTTTCGATGGTGAGATTCCCTGTTTCCTCAAATTCCGGAAGATCATCCCAGTGAGAAGTAAGGACATAGAAGTTATAGCTGTCTGAAGCGATTCCCTCGCAGAGGTCCTGGATGACCCTTCCGCCGCCGCCGCCTATGGGAGGATATTCATGGGAGATAACAAGGATTTTTATCGTTGGGATATATTCCATTAAGATCAATTAGCTATCGGATCACTTCACGAACAGTGTACACTGGTTTATTTTGTGATTCATGGTAGGTGCGTACTAATAATTCCGCGATCAAACCCATTAATATGGATTGGAATCCCATGATCGCGATCATAGCTGAGATTGTGAAAAGAGGTGAAGAAAAAGGTGAGATTTTTGTGATGATGCGCCGAATGCCTAAAATCAATGATGTGATGAAGCTGAACGTGATAAGCAGTAATCCGGCCCCGCCAAATAAATAGATTGGCTTGCTTGAATAGGACGTCAGGAATTTAACGGTGAACAGGTCAAGGATGACTTTGAAAATTCTCTCCAGCCCGTATTTTTCTTTTCCAAATTTACGTGCATGGTGGTGCACTTTGACTTCTACGATCTTTGCTCCGACAGAATTGGCATACACTGGGATAAAGCGGTGCATCTCGCCATATAATCGGAAACCGGTGAGTACTTCCCGCCGATACGCTTTCAGGGTGCAACCGTAATCATGCAGCCTAACACCGGTTACTGCGGAGATTAGTGAATTCGCAATGCGAGAGGGGAGAGTTCTGGTGAGAAATTTGTCTTGCCGGTGAAAACGCCATCCGCTGACCAAGTCATATCCTTCAGCGAGTTTTTTAACCATAATGGGGATGTCGGCGGGATCATTTTGAAGATCAGCATCAAGCAGGATGATGATCTCACCTTCGGAATGGTCGATTCCCGCCGCGATAGCTGCTGTTTGCCCGAAATTTCTCCGCAGGACTACTGCACTGACATGTTTAGGGTGTTCTTTAACAATGCTCTTTATTTTTTCTAAACTATTATCCTGGCTGCCATCATCAACCAGGATGAGTTCCCAGGGAACCCCCATGGTATTCGCGGATTTTTCGACTGCTTTGTACAGCAATTCAATATTTTCATCTTCGTTATATACCGGAACAATGATGGATACTTTCATCACACACTCCCATAATTTCCATTTTCTTTATTAAAAAAGCGAGTTAATCCGCGCTTTTTCCCACCGAGCATTCCACATGTTCATCCGTGTTCATATTACAGTAATTGTATTTTTTAAGAGAGTGGTGATTCATGCCTGTTCATTGATCTCTTTCTTTGAGTTTGGCATAACCAACATCAAAGATCAATCCACCTGCAATGATCACTGCTCCAATTGCTAGTAGTAATTTTATCATTGGCCAAAAAGCCATGCGTGTAAAAAGGCCGTAGTATCTATTCAAATACCATTGGATAAAGGCACTTGTGTAAATGATCTCTACAAGCAGCAGGCGCCATAACCAGAAAGAGTGCTTGGTGATTGTTTCCACCCATGCCCATCCTGCCGTGAAAGCCATCCAGGTAAGGAAGATCGATCGATATCGCGGATTATCCCACTGGTCCCCCCCGGCACGCGCTGAAGAAATGAGCGTCCAAACTATGATCAGGATGAAGAATAGCAGCATGATACGCTTATATTTCTTGTCTGGCTGCTTCCAAAATAATAGGAATCCTGTAACCATCAATGGGATTAAAAGATACCAGCCGACTGCTCGGAAGATAGCAACCGCTCTGGTTAGTGGGATTCCTGGATAAGCGATTGTTGCCGGAAGGACTGGCTGTGCGAGACCATAGGTGACTATAAACGGCACTCTATATTGCTCCCCAACCAATTCGAGTTCCCATTGAATCCTGCCGGAAGCGCTTTCCATCAAATAAAGATCCCATTTTGAGCTGTCCACCAGCCAATTCCAGCTTAAAAGAACTCCCACACAGATTAATAGAATCAGGAAAAACCAACTTAATGTGCATATCAATTTACTCGATTTTTCAAGCAGATGTTCCAACCAGAACCACAACGCGATAGCAGCAAGAATAGCGATGGCTGCTTTGGATGAAATGAACACAATCGCTATCAAGCTGATGGCAATCGCAAGCAGTGATTTTTTCTTAGAGCGGTCCCATACAGAAACTCCCCAGAAAGCGATCGCGGAAAGACCGATCAGGATCGGTTCTCGCATTTGCGATGCACCTAAAATGATGCTCTCGGGATATAACGCATAGATCCACGCGCTAGCATTGGCAGTTTTTTCATTCCAGCGATGTTTAACCGCATTCCAGAAAAATGGCAAACCAATAGTATAAAAGAAAGAGGTTAGAATCAATATTAATAAAGGGCGATGCCCATCCGGGCTAAGATAACGGTATACTGCCGCACTGAGGGTCAGGAGCCCACCATATTGGTCGGTGCTGAATTCTTCCTGAAAGGCAGCGGTGATTGGCGCATCGGATTGCGCTAATTGCCAGGCGTCCGTGTCTCGACGGTAAGCGTCAAGATATAGATAACCAGTATTGTTATATGGCTCATCGTATCCAAATGATGGAAGTAGAATAAATAACAGTATTCCAATCAGTAAGCGAAGGAAAAAAGCAAGATAAATAGCTGTAGTTAACTGGCGGTTTCCATTCAGTTTTCTAGCGGAAAATTGGAGAAAAAAAAGGCATGCGGATGTGATCACCCCTACCGTTATGAATCCGATAATTGGGTTTTCCCCGGGATTTATTGTAGCAACGAGAAATCCGGTGATCAAACCACCTGCAATATTGATGAAGCCCATCTTCTTGGAGTAATTTTTCATAATGTTTTTGGATAATTATTTTAATATCTTTTCAAGCTTGTCAATTGAAACCTTGGCTCTGTTTTTCCAGCTATAGGATTTTGCTGCTTCAAGGGCAGCCTCTTGCATGGATAAACGAAGATTGCCATTCCTTGAAAGCTTATTAATGGCGGAAACCCAATCGTTCGCATTATCCGGATCACAAAAGACCGCGATTTTCTCACTGAGAATTTCATGGAATACAGGAATATTGCTAGCGATGATCGCTCTACCGGTTGATAAATAATCGAACATTTTCATCGGATTGATCACGCGCGTGATATTGCCACCGCTGGAACCCTCGATTTTCTTACCATATGGCATAACTAAAATGTCTGCGGCTGCCTGGTACATTGGCAGACGGCTGTTGGGAATGAATCCAGTGATGGTTACATTATGGATAGACTGAGAATTTAGTTCCGCATGCCACGGCGCGATATCTTTTTTCTGCCCACCAACCCAGAGGAAGTTGATATCTGGCATTGACTTGGCTATCGCAGTCAGCAGGTCCATGCCCCTCCCGCGGTAGAAATGGCCGGTGTAACCTACCGTAAATCCATTTATCAACTCAAGAGATTTGCGCGCCTCATCCGGGTTAGGCAGATCTTTGTATCTTTCCGGGTCTGTGCCGTTAGGCGCTATCTGAAGGTTGCCCGGATCAAAGTGGAGGTTATATCTTTCCTCGATACCTTGTGCCAATGCCTTGGTGGTGGTCATGATCAATTTTTTCGTTCTCAGCCGCATCAGCGTTTGGAAAAGCTTCGGCCCCATGAATCCCATAGGAAAATCGTGGAATTCCATTGCGATGGGAACTTTCTGTAAATTCGCGAAAAATGCTGCCTGCAGCGCCCATGTGTAAATCACATCGGCTCTCCATTTTATTGCTAAACGGACTGACCTCCATGAAAAATCATATTGTTTTAGCCTTTTCGAAAAAGGCAGCCAGGTAATCTCGAATTGATCAGAGATGCCATATAATTCCGCGATCTCATCCCAATACGCGCGCTGGAATTCCGGTACCCAAAGGTGAATATCATGCCCTATTTGTTTCAGCGCATGGCATACTTTCACGGCTTGTATGCTGTTTGCGGTTTTCGAAGGTATGATTGAAGTGGTGATACACGCAATTCTCATGCGGTGGAGACCTCCCGTTGGCCGTTTTCGTGTTTTTTCATTTCCTTTAAACCACGCAATACGATCAGACTTACCGAGATGACGAAGAAGGCAGATAACAGAAAAGCTTCGACGTTAAGGCCATATCGCGGCACCAATAAGAAAGCCAAACCGATCTTAGCGATCCCGCAGTATAGACTAATGCGGTAAGGAACCATTGGTAAACCGAGTGACAACAGCAAGGGGCGATTCCAGAAAAGGATATTCGCAAACCCTAAACCGATCAAATAGAAAAGCATAGGTTCATAAGCGGGTAAAAATTCCGCGCCGTAGAACATCAAGAACCATTTACCAAAGAGTGCCAATCCGATCGCGCTTACCCCGGTCCAAGTCCCGGAAATCAAAGTTATGCGCTTTAATAAACGGCGCAATAATTTCCAATCCTCCTTGATCACGGCGTTGTTTATTTCTGGGTAGGATGTGGAAATGAAAGGTGTAATAGGAACCTGCACCAGATTGATGATCGCTAATGCTGTCTTTGTGTAGCCCACCTCAACGGGAGTGAGGAACCAGGCGACCCATAATGCTTCATTATCCCTGACTAGATGAATGACTGTATTGCTGATATTGGTGCTGAAAGCGAATCCTAACAGTTCTTTAAGTGGCGGAAGAGAACTAAAATTGGTTTTCCACCAGTCTTTTCCCAGCAGTTTTCTCATCTCATACCATCCCAAGAGCGAGGTGCCAAATCCGAGGATGAATTTGCCAATTATGTATGCCAATAGGATTTCAAGCAGCCCTTTCTGGGTGAAATATGCCCAGGCAATAATAGATGCGGTAGAAATAGTGCTGATAAGATTGATGACCGCTTGATTGCGGAAGTGATTTTGCACCTGGATGACACCGATCGCAGTTTCATAAGTGAAATTTGCTAGAATGATTGTGCCGTAAAGGATGAAAAGAGGTGCGGTTGCAGGATCACCTGCTAATCTATCCGCGGCAAGGGGGGCGAAAAGGACAAGCATTAAGAAAGAGAGGGCTGCGCTTGTTATTTCACCAACCCCGGCGGCTTTAACGATAGCTGCGGCTTTATCCTTCTCTTCGTGGGCGACTGCTTCTCCAAAGTATTTGACAACCAGTTCGTTCATTCGAAAAGAAAAGATCTTATTCAAAGTAGTGGCAAAGACTGTGATTGTACCGATCACCCCAAAACCAGCTACACCCAACAACCGGCCGGCGAAAATGCTTTGAACAATGCTCAGCCCCATCCTGAGAACGTTACTACTTAAGAGATAACCCGCATTGCGGATTACCTTTTGCAGCAATTTATCATTTTTAAGAGTGTTCCACATGGATGAAAGCAGGGTCATTCGATGCTCACCTGGCTTGCCCATTCATGTTCCTGTTGATACCATTTGACGACCTGCAGAACTCCTTTATCAAGAGTGAACTTCGGACCCCATCCCAGCAGGCGTTTGGCTTTTTCGACGTTTGCCCAACTCGCGCTCATATCCGCTGGATGAGCCGGTGAGTATTCGATTCGGGCAGGTTTACCAATAGCAGCTTCAAATTTCTTTACCAGGTCGTTGATGCTGATTGATTCATGCCCCCCCAAATTGAAAATCTCGAACCCTACTGGCTTCAAGGCAAGGATAGTTCCACGGGAAATATCATCTAAATAGGTAAACCCGCGTGTCTGGGTACCATCTCCGAAGACATGAACGGTTTCCCCTTCGCTGATCCACTTGTTGAATCGGAACATGGACATCGCCGGCCGCCCTGCCGGACCGTATACTGTGAAATATCGCACAACAGTCACATCAATTCCATACAGGAAATGATAGCTGTGGCACAGAGTTTCCGCTGCTTTTTTACTGGCAGCATATGGCTGTAAAGGATGGCTGGAATCGGCATCTTCAGGCGTGGGGTATGGCGCGTTTTCGCCGTAGATGCTAGAAGTGGAAGCCAAGATGAATTTCTTTATACCATTTTGTCGGCACATCTCTAATAAGTTGAGCGTTCCGGACAGGTTGGTCTCATAATATGACCACGGATCAACCAGGGAATCTCGAACACCTGCTTTCGCCGCGAGGTTGATTACTCCATCTATTTCGGGATGGTTATGGAATATAGTTCTCAGATTTTCCTGATCACAGATGCTATCGCGATAGAAATTGAAATTTGGATGCTTGGAGAATTTTTTCAAGCGCCATTCTTTGATCCTTAGATCGTAAACGGGGTCGAAATTGTCAATTCCGATAACCGAGTGTCCGTCATATAATAGGTCTTCGCATACTCTAGAGGCTATAAAACCAGCGGCGCCGGTTACAACATATTTTCCCATTATAATCTCACGACTTTAGGGTTATTTTTTCCTTTATCTCCCAGTGCATTACGCGTGTCCACAATTAGTTTCGCATCTTCCAAGATTTGCTCATAATCGTAGGAAGAATGGTTGGTGATGATAGCGACACAGTCTGCGGTTTTTATACCCTCATTAAGGTTGGTTAAACTTTCTAATTCAATCTCCTCATGGTCAATGGATGGTATGTAGGGATCATGATAGCTGACCTCTGCCCCCTTTTGTTTAAGGTATAGAGCTACATCCAGCGCTGGAGATTCCCGCAGATCATTTATATCTGGTTTATACGCGACACCGAGGATAAGAACTTTGGAGCCATTTAATGATTTCTTTTGAAGGTTGAGCGCATCCTGGATCTTACTGACAGCATAGCGCGGCATACCAGTGTTGATTTCGGACGCCAGCTCGATAAATCGAGCGGAATAATTCAAGGATTTTAATTTCCAGGATAGATACAACGGATCAATGGGTATGCAGTGCCCGCCCAACCCGGGTCCGGGGAGGAACTTCATAAATCCGAAAGGTTTGGTGGCAGCCGCGTCAATCACTTCCCACACATCCACACCGAGACGATCGCACATGATCGCAAGCTCATTCACCATGCCAATGTTGATCATCCGGAATGTATTCTCTAATAGTTTTGTCATTTCTGCAACTTCGGCTGAAGACACAGGAACTACATGGTCCAACGCCTGGCTGTACCAGGTTTGTGTGACTACCAGGCAGTTATCCGTTATACCACCTATCACTTTCGGTGTATTAATCGTTGTCCAGTCTTTCCTTCCTGGGTCAACCCGTTCTGGTGAAAATGCCAGGAAAAAGTCTTTTCCTACTTTTAGCCCGCTTTCTTCACACAACCTTTGTAAAATTAGTTCACGGGTCGTACCGGGGTAGGTGGTGGATTCAAGTACGATGGCAAATCCCGGATGAATATATTCTTGGAGAGTTTCTGCTACAGAGAGAATGAAAGAGAGGTCAGGGTCACCAGTTTTTCTTAACGGCGTTGGCACGCAAATGCTGACCGCGTCCACTTCTGAAAGTACGGAAAAATCGGTGGTTGCTGATAAGCGGTTAGCTTTCACTAAATCGCTTATCTGTTTATCGCTGACATCAAGCACATAGCTTTTCCCGCTGTTCAATGAGTCCACTTTCGATGTGATTGGGTCAATACCTGTAACCTTAAAACCGCTTTCTGCGAAAACGACTGCCAGGGGCAATCCGACATATCCCAATCCTAAGATAGCAATGTGGGCTGATTTGTCATTGAATTTATGTATTAGTTCTTGGGTGTGGTTCATCCAATAATCCTTTCAGAAAAAACTAAGTTGGCTTGGGTCTTTTTCTTTGTTCTCGCCTGCTGTCGTTAATCTTTCTTTTTCCTTTGAGATCAGATCATTTAATTGGGCAAAATCATGCATAATCACCGAACGCAGTTTTGGCTGATGAAGCGCAGCGGCAGGGTGATACATAGGGACTATCAACCGCTCATCCCGCCAAACAGCCTGCCCATGAATCTTGCTGATCCGTGCGTTTTCAAAGTAGCGTGCCATAGAAAACCTTCCCAGCGTGATGATGATCAAGGGATTAATGGCCTCGATTTGCTTATCCAGGAAAACGCCGCATGCTTTTAGTTCCTGTTCCTGTGGATCACGATTGTCAGGCGGGCGGCACTTGACCACATTAGTGATGAATACGGTGTCCCTTGGTAAACCACCGTCGTTAAGGAGTTGAGTGAGGAATTTCCCGGATGCGCCAACAAAGGGCAACCCCTGTTCATTTTCGTGAAAACCAGGCCCTTCACCGATCAACATGATCTCCGCGTTTGCGGGGCCAGTTCCTGGAACAGCGTTTTTACGTGAATGCGCTAATTCGCATTTCTGACAGCGCCGAATATTTTCCGCGATTTTCGCTAAGGTGCTTTCTGCGTCCACAAGGTCTCCTTTAATAATCAAGAATTGTCATTCCGTATTCGAATCAACCCAGAATTATACTGGTATTGCGCTGTCAACGTTTTTGACCGTACGGAGGTAAATCGGGGTTGTTGAAGCAGCATCATCAAAATCTTCAACGATAAATCGTTCATAAGCTATATTTGCGAGGATAGATGGGCGGCGGATGTTCTGGGGCGGGTCTGCAAATTTGATGTTCCGCCAACGCCGCGCAAGGATCTTTTTCTCATCGGTGTCCATTTCTCCACAAATCAGTGTACGTGAGGTGATGCTTTTTTCCAATTCATGGGCGGTTACGACTGAAAGTTCACCGGTGCTTTCCCATTTTCCTTCCATACTTATATATCTCATGGCGGCGAACCGTCCTCTGCCAGCACGAAGTAAGCAGATCAGATCAATGTCCTGCGATGGTATTCCGCGTGCAGTTATATTTAAGGAAGGAACACCAATCAGGGGAATATGGAGAGATAAGGAAAAACCCTTCGCTACTGCCAACCCAATCCTAAGGCTTGTGAATGATCCCGGGCCGAGAGCAACTGCAACTCCCTTTAAATCTTTTTTTTCTATACCGGTATCCAGCAGCGCGTTTGCAATGGCGGGAGATAATTCAACTGTATGCCTGCGACTAGTCTTCCATACTTTCTCGTAAAGGATCAGACAACCATCAAAGAGTGAGATTCCCATCCATTGGGTAGATGTATCTATTGCAAGGATCATTAGAAGCTCTTTATCATTTCTTTCTTAAGGTTTTCTAACATAATTTTATACCGGTTACCCTTTGGTTTTATGATCAGCCCACGCTGCTCATCTCCCAACCAGGTCATGTTAATCCACAAATGTGTATCAGGTAGTGCTGCAAGGATACGTTCTGGCCATTCAACGATAAAAGGACCGGAATTAATCATCCGATCGATATCCAGGTCTTCTGCTTCAAACGCGCTTTGCAGCCGGTATGCGTCTAAATGATTCATTTCTGACCCATCCGGGCGCCTATAATTTTTAACTAAGACAAATGTGGGGCTCGTTGCTCGATCTAATGCTCCCCATCCGCTAGCAATACCCTGGGTTAGAGTTGTTTTCCCTGCCCCGAGTTCACCGCTCAGGCAGATAACATCATACGGTTTAACCATACCGCCCAAACGGATTCCGATCCGGCGCGTTTGATCTGCGCCGCGGCTGATAAATTCAAAGGAATTTGGGTCAAGAATAGGCATTATTAACTCTTATTTGTTTAATCTGACCATCTCTGCGATTGTTTGGACGATCTGGCGGGAGGCATCTGGCCTTGCCAGCCGTTTGGCGTTTTCAACCGCCAGCATTCTTTTTTCTGGGTTGTTCAGCCAATCCTCCAGTGTATTAATGATATCTTCTATATTTGGGGCCCAAATACCCGCACCTTCGTCTATCACATATGATACATTACCCTCTTCCTGGCCCGGTATGCGGTGGTAAAGGATGATAGGAAGATTAGCGATTAAGGCCTCACTAATTGTTCCCGGCCCAGCTTTGGTGACAAGAATATCCGCGGCGCGCATAAGGTCCGGCATGTCGGTAACAAAACCGTATATATGAGTGGGAATATTCCAATCCATCGCTTCCAACTCTTCTTTAAGTTTCCTGTTACGCCCGGTAATGACAACCAAGCCAACATCGAGTTTTGCCTGGTTAATTTCTTTAGAAACGGTGCCGAGCGGTCCCATACCTTCCCCACCGCCCACCAGGAGGATAATTGTTTTTTCCTGGGACCACCCTAATTTTTTCCGTAGACCTTTTTTATCGCCGGGTGGTTTACAAAAACGATCTGCAACAGGTAAGCCAATGACCTTCATTTTTTCAGGATCAATCCCTGCGTATAATGCGGGTTTTCGGGCTTGCTCAGTGGGAATACTGATCAAGTCTGCTTCTTTCGCAAACCAGGCGGTATGTGTAGAAACGAGATCAGTAACAACGATGAAGTACGGGGTTGTGATTTCTCTCCTGCGCATCGCGCGCAAGAAGGGAATATTAATTAAAGGATGTACAGAAACATAAATATCGCCGGGGTGCTCCCTGAGCATTTTATACATCCCAAATCGGATATACGGCCAAAAAGCTGAGAATAAGACCCGCATAAAATCTGGATTATCGCTGGCTTTAAAGGTAAACTCCCACATATATTCCATCCGGGACATGAGGGGATAAACAGGACCGGCTAGGTTCAATGGCGGCGGTGAATATTCTTTGAAAAAATCCACCATTTCATATGTAAACTCTTCCGGAAAATCCAGGTTTATTGCTTCAATGATTGCTTCAGAGGCACTTCGGTGCCCTCCACCGGTATCCGAGAAGAGAAATACTATATGCGGTTTATGCTTTCCTGTTTTTTTCAATAAATTCTCTTTTCAGGTTTTTTTTTCAAACGATTTCTTACTTCTCTCCGACTGAGTAGAATGTGCCTTTGGCAGGTCCGGCATTCCAAACCGATATCCGCCCCTAGTCGGATGACTTTCCACTCATATCCTCCGCAGGGATGCGGTTTTTTTAACCTGAGAATGTCGTTTAACTCAAGATCAGGGAGCATGGTTGGATTATATCGCAAGTTGTAAACGAACCATTTTCAGATTATAGTTAAGCTATGTTGAATAACTCTCCTTCTTATTTTATTTCCGGTATTATCACACTGCTGATTTCTTTTACTTTTCATGAATTCGCGCATGCATGGACGGCAACAAAGTTCGGTGACGATACTCCCCGACTGTACGGGCGGTTGACGCTCAATCCAATTGCTCATCTGGATATTCTGGGAAGCCTGATGCTGGTTTTTGCGGGATTTGGATGGGCGAAACCAGTACCGATCAACCCAAGAAAATTGCGTCAGCATTCCCAGGCGGCGCTTATGTTTGTAGCTCTGTCCGGTCCCCTCTCAAATTTCTTACTGGCTGTACTCGCTGCCATCCCGCTACGGTTTGGCTGGGTATTTCCCGCTGCACCTATGGTAAATATATTCCCGACCCCTTATCAGTTCCTGTTGTATTTCCTTTTCACCAACCTGGGATTGATGGTATTCAACCTGATACCTCTTCCGCCCCTGGATGGCGAAGCGATATTGGAATTTCTGCTGCCGCCTGCCTGGCAGGAGCGGTGGGATGAGATCAAGCCATATGGTCCCTATATCCTTCTGGGATTATTCATTCTCGGTCCAATGATCGGATTTAACCTTTTGGATGTACTTATTAGCCCGCTTGTGATGCGAATGGCAAATATATTGTTAGGGGGTTTCTGATGGCGATCAATATTGCCGTAATTGGCTTACGGCAGTTTGGCGTTTCAGCTGCGTTGGCATTAGCAGAGAAGGATGATTGCATACAACTTGTCGGATGGGATCCTGATGTGGATACGTGGCCGGCGGCAAAACAGCAAAATGTTTTTCAAACGATAACAAAAAATATGGGCTCCGCGTTTAAAGATGCCCGTATTGTGATTCTCTCACTCCTACCAGATAACCTCCGAAATAATGCTGAAGAACTCGGAAAATTGATCACTCAAGACATGATAGTGATCAATATCACCAATCTGCAGGACCTTTCGGCGAAATGGATTCAGGAACATCGGCTCGATCCCATACATTATGTCTCTCTATTACCAACTTTGAACCCAGCTCTCGTGTTATCAGATGATTATGATTTGGTTAAACCCTACACGGACTTATTCAAAGAAGGGCTGATCTACATCCTAGACCCGCTCGGCAAACAAAAAGCAGCACTGGATTTGGCGATTGACGTATGTGTACTGTTGGGTGGGAAGCCAATATTGGCTGACCCAATCGAAATGGATGGGTTGGTCTGCGCGAATCTACTCCTTCCACAGTTAGGAGCAGCGGCTTTGATGTTGGCAGTTAATGGACAGCCGAGCTGGAGGGAGGGGCAGCGGATAGCGGGGCGAGCTCTGGCAAGCTCAACCTCTCCTCTGCAGGATGCTGTTGATGCTGGGGATTCCAGCCAAACCATCTACCATCAACGGGAACATCTGGTTAGGTTGGCAAATGATCTCATCAACAGGTTAATTGAATTCCGCGAATTGATATCTGATGGTGATTCAGATGCGCTTGAAAAGAAAATGAGAGCAGCGGCAAATCTGCGAGCGGAATGGATTGCAGAACGGTCAAGCCCCTTACCTGCTCGTGCGCTTGCCACCAGCGTCCCAGAAGAAAAGCAGGCGTTAAAGCGATTCCTGAAATTCAACAACGCGTAAACCGATGCCTTATTTCTGTTATATGCTTGAATGCCGAGATAGCAGTTATTACTGCGGTTGGACAACAAATTTGGATAAACGAATTCAAGCGCATATGGCGGGAAAAGGCGCACGATATACTAGATCCCGACTCCCTGTCTTACTGGTCTATTTTGAAGAATTGAACAGCCGCGCGGAAGCGATGCGGCGCGAGTGGGAGCTCAAGCAAGAAGACCACGAATCAAAGCAAAATCTTGCGCGATCATTCAATTAGGGCGATAGAAAACAACCTGGTAAAAAATTCCCGGATGCTGAATGATAGGTGATCTCTCCTGGAGGGGTAAATTTACTGGGAGAACATATGGATTACAACAGTGGAGTGATTCTTCCCGCAGTAATTGATCGTTATGTGACAATGGTCATCAAACCGCGTAGTGATGATTGGATCATCCTGCACGCAATTAACCTTGATGCTTCCGCTGAATTTTCATTAAAGGAATAAAATAAAAGGCGCGATTTGTGCGGAGAGCCGCTGCCGGATTGGGCACTTCACCCTGCCGCGATGGCATTGGCATTTCAAAACAAAGGTTTCAATCCCAAGGGGATGAAAGCGGTATATGCGTCAAGTCTCCCTATCGGTGCTGCTGCTCGTTCTAGCTTATTCTGTGAATATTGGCAGGTGACCGAGCGCGATGACATGTTCCCACTTAGCGGGATCGCCCTCAGTAAAAATGGCGGCTTCAACCGTGATGGAAGCATCTACTTTCTTTAAAATATTACGCATTCCCTCAAGTGTGGAACCAGTGCTGATCACATCGTCCACGATGGCGGCTTTTTTTCCCCGCAGCAGAGGAATATCCTTTTCATCTAAAATGAGCGTTTGTGGTTTGCCGGTGGTGATGGATAATGTTTGCGCCTGGATGGCATCGCCCATATAGATCTTGTAATCTTTTCGGAGAATGATATACGGTTTACCGGTCACAACAGACAGTGCGTGGGCTAAGGGAATGCTTTTTGATTCTGCTGTCACGATCACATCGTATTGGCTGCCAGCGAGTTTCTTTCCTAATTCCTCGGCGCACACGTTTACCAGTTCAGTGTCTCCCAGGATATTAATGATAGCGATTTTTAAGCCGGGTTTGATCTCGAACAGGCGTAAATCACGTTTCACACCCCCGATTTCAATCGGATATGTTTCGTTTTTTTCAGCCATTCTCTCCTCTGAGCTTATGCACAAGTTATTTAAAAGAGTGTATCATACACAGAGTTCTTTAGAATTATAGGAAAAATAATGAGAGCCGGAAACGCCGGTCCCGGCTCTCTCATAAGGAGGAGAAGAAGAGAAATTGCTCTTGTAGATACTATAACTGAATTGCCTGTTTTTTACTTGACGCTAAACCTACGCTTGCCCTACGATTACAAACGCTTGTTCTATAATATTAGTATTCAGAATAGAAAAGAATTATTTGTGAGGAGGATGGGATATGGCAATAATGAACATGAAAGAACTGGTAAAAAACGACCACGAATTGAGTATTCGCCTGATGCGATCTTCGCCGGTTGGCCCAATTATCATTGCGGCTGATTCAGATGGTTTGACACTATTATCCATTATCACAGAAGACGAATTTCCCTATATTTCAAACAGGACAGCAGATGCGGATTCAGTGCGGATAGCTGATATGGCTTTATCCCAGTTAGCTGATTACTTTTCGGGAAAACGCACGGATTTCACCCTACCGCTTGATCTTAAGAGCGCAACTGATTTTCAGCGAGAAGTACTGCTGGAAACAGTCCAAATTCCCTACGGACAGGTCCGTACATACGGGGGAGTGGCAATCAGTATCAAACGTCCACAGGCAGCGCGCGCGGTGGGAGGCGCGTTAGCCCACAATCCGATTGGGATCATTATTCCCTGCCATCGAGTAGTTGCTCATAATGGACACCTTCGGGGTTTTTCTTCTCCACACGGGATCAGCACCAAAGCCGTGCTGCTGGAGCATGAAGGAATATTGATTGAAGGAGAACGCGTGCTGCCGGCTGCGGCTTGATACTATGTATCTGATCTTTTTTCTTTGTTTATAATAGACATATGAGCCAATCTAATCTACCCCATCATTTCAAATCCGGTTTCGTGGCTGTTGTGGGGCGCCCGAATGTGGGTAAATCCACGCTGATCAACGCCTTTGTAGGGCAGAAGATTGCCGCGGTATCACCCAAGCCGCAGACCACACGCCTTAACCAGCTCGGCATCCTTACGGATGAAAATGCGCAGATCGTGTTTGTGGATACTCCCGGTATCCATCAGCCCAAACATACGCTTGGGAAAGGAATGAATACCGCAGCGCAGGATGCGCTGTTTGACGCTGACATGGTCCTGTGGTTAGTGGATATCAGTGAGAACCCGCACGCGGAGGATCGGATCATTGCTGAACGGCTGAAAGGCGTACAAGCAGTCATTCAGGGGCTAAATAAAATTGACCTGATAAAAGATGCTGATGCAATGGCGGTAAAACGAGGTTTGTTTCAGGGATTGCTCCCCTCGGCTGAGCAGATCATGATCAGCGCGGTGGAAGGCACCGGGTTTGATGCTCTGCGCGAAGGTGTCCTCACGTATCTACCAGAAGGACCGCCTCTTTACCCGGAAGACCAGATCACGGATCTCTATGAGCGAGAAATTGCAGCGGATCTGATCCGCGAGGCAGCGCTTAATAATCTGCGGGATGAGGTTCCACACGCGATAGCTGTTCGCATTGATGAATATAAGGAAAGGGATGACACTGGGGCGTTTATAGCCGCCACCATTTTCGTCGAAAGGGATTCACAAAAGGGCATTGTGATTGGTAGAAAGGGCAGCGTGCTCAAGGCTATCGGAACAGTGGCTCGAAAAGCAATTGAAGCCATGTCCGGGCGTAAGGTGTTCCTTGACCTGCGCGTGAAGGTTAAAAAGAATTGGCGCACGGACCGAGCGTTCTTGAAACAAATGGGTTATTCTAAGCTCGGAAAGGACTGAGTGCTCAATTTCTGGCTGTTCCAAGTAGTACTGTTAATCGCGGCTGACTGGACAGCGGTCTGGAAGGGATGGCACAGAGTTAACTATTTCACCAAACCAGCGGTGTTGTTATCGCTGTCCATCTGGTTCTGGACCGTGTCTGTCCCGAGTGGTCCACATCTCTGGTTTGGGCTGGGTTTGTTCTTCTCACTCGTTGGTGATGTATTCCTGCTGTTTTCTCACCGGTATTTCATGTATGGGTGGGCAGCTTTTCTTATCGCGCAGGTGGCTTATGTGATTGGTTTGAATTGCTGCCTGCTGCCGATTTCAGCGTACTTTTGGCTTCTGTTAGGTGCTCAGGTTTGTGTGTGGGTATTCATGATCGTAGGGTTGGTAAAAAACCTTTCCGGAAATCCGACCCATCGAAAAATGATAATTCCATTGGGGATTTATGCTGCCGCGATCTGCGCGATGCTGTTTTCTGCCATAAGGACGCTTTTACGTCCGGATTGGACGGCATCCGCTTCCGGTCTGGCGGCCAGCGGCGCACTACTATTCCTGTGTTCAGATATCCTTCTGGCTGTGGACCGTTTTGCTTACCGCTTTCCCAACGCGCGCCTGTGGGTGCGCGTAACCTATCATCTTGGGCAGCTAGCGTTAGTGACAGGCGCAGTTCTTTTCAGATATTAGGATGGGATCAATCTTGCCTGAGCGGCTGGAATCCTGCCCCCAGGGCTTCATTCACCTGCCCGATTACCATGAACGCTTTTGGATCTGCTTTGCTGACGATTGCTTTAAGGACATTGACCTCTGACCGGGGGAGCACACAGTACAACACCGGGCGAGATTGGTCGGTCCAGGCGCCTGTGCCGGGCAGGATAGTAACCCCGCGTTTCAGTATATTACATATCTGGTTTGAGACTTCATCCGGGTGGTTTGTGACGAGCATTACCATGCGGAGGATATTATTTCCTTCGGAAACCAACTCGGCAGCCAATCCGCTGATGTAAATAACTACGAAACCATACAGCGCACGTTCCCACCCAAAAGCGAACACGGAAGCGAGCACAACCAGCCCATCGGTGATCAGGTACGCCTGCGTGATGGGAACGCCTTTTATATGGCTAAGGATGCGGCCTAAAATATCTGAACCGCCGCTGGTCCCGCGCCCGCGATACACCAGCCCCAGGCCGACCCCAAGCAGGACACCGCCGTACAGGGCCAACAGAAAGATATCATCCGTGATGCCATCCGCAGGAAGAAAAAACGCCAACCCATCGGTGAAGATTGAGAATAGAGTAACCGCAGTGGCGGTACGCAGTGCAAAGCGCGTGCCGCCCAGGTAGCGCCAACCCAAAATGAATAACGGCACATTACCGAGAAAGACCATCACACCGATCGGCCAGTTGGTGAAGTACTGGATGATCTGCGCGGCGCCGCTGATCCCGCCGCTGACCATCAGACCCGGAATGAGGAATAACCGCATTGAGACCGCCTGTACCAGCGCTCCCAGAACGATGAACAAGTAATCAGCGATCGCTTTTCGACTCGCGAAGATCTTTTTCACTGCCCTCACTCTTGATTTAGTTGGTTATGTTTGATTATATATGGATGTGCTCTCTTTTATCCAGTGTAGGGCGGCTGGTAAAAAAAGGATTTAAGTCATCCATTTGGTGAGTTAATGCTTGAATTCAATAAGAGAAGTCGTTACAATGAAAGTTGAGGGACGGCAATCTCTAATTCACCTGTGCGCAGGTGTGGGAAGATGATAAGAGAACCTTCTAATAAAGGTTTCGTGCGCTGTCCCTCAATATTTTTACAGCCATTGGCGCAGGTTGGGTTGATCATATGTAACGTCTTCCTTCAGAAGGATAACACCCGTGTTTTTGGAATGTAATATTCAGCAGTTGGTTATGGTAAACAAAAAAGAAGGAATTATCGGATGAATAACAAGAAGTTGGGTTGGAAAACCACCAACCTAACCTGCAAAAAAATAGAATTATTCTAATAACCGATTATGAAATTTGATCCAATTCTTGACCAGTATTATGAAAATGGTAAAATAGAGACCGCGCGGGCGTCGCCAAGTGGTAAGGCATCAGCCTTCCAAGCTGATATTCATGGGTTCGAGTCCCATCGCCCGCTCTTTTTATTTAAGAACCTCCCAGAACGCCTCTAAGAGCTGAATAAAGCTAGGATGTGTTTTTTATGAATACTCAACCATAATTCTCTACCTTTTGGCTACATGGTTCCCACAACGCAGTCTTATAGAAAGCTTGTAACCGCTACGCTGAATCTTTCGATAAGAAGCCTTGTAGAAACCATTAGTTTGTATCTTTAATTCTTCCGCTTGCAAGCAAAATCAACAAAAATCGATTTGTATCGCCTTTTTTTTGGGTCCTTATTCTTCTCTTATCAAAATATCATCGAAATCGTAAACTACATTTACTCCCTCTGCTGCCCATAGCGAGATGCTTATATCATTATTGTTTGAATATTCAT
>Ga0255413_1005_pt1 | contig 19722 bp, 21 predicted proteins | sample ANMaggSeSYBR01K5_FD_182651 | JGI IMG/M metagenome (GOLD analysis project Ga0255413, IMG submission 182651) | Sediment cell enrichment communities from methane seep in Santa Monica Basin, California, United Staets - ANME aggregate JGI... | ecosystem: Environmental > Aquatic > Marine > Cold seeps >... | reverse complement strand
CACGAATGATTTCTGGGTAGAAGTCAATCTGAGCACTCAGATGCTATATGCGTACAACGGCAGCCAGATTATCAGTTCCTTCTTGGTATCAACGGGAACCAACAGCTACCCAACCGTGACCGGCACATATAAAATATACGCAAAACTTCCCACATATACAATGGTTGGGCCTGGATATAACCTGCCGGACGTACCATATTCCATGTTCTTTTATAAAGGATACAGCATTCATGGCACTTATTGGCACAGCAATTTTGGCACGCCTATGAGCCATGGGTGTGTGAACATGAATACAAATGATGCTGCCTGGATCTATAACCAATCATCAATTGGTACATATGTATTCGTTCATTATTAACAAAATTGCATATAATTGGGTAAAATGGTTTCGAGAAGGAATTTCCTAAAAAAATCTGCGCTAACTGCATTCAGTTGGCCGCTATTAACAGTCAACCATCCTACCCAACTGCTGACTTCTGATACAGAAATCATTGCATCGGAGATAATCGGTCGTGTTCTTTTCGACGGCACCCCCTCTTATATAAAACCAGATGACCGAAGTATAAGAAACGGCACATATGAATTTAATGATGTAGTATCACTTTCCCAGCCAATCATAGGGTATTCACACTCATCAAGAAATGATATCTGGTTCGGGATGGATAATGATTCCTATATTCAATCACAGAATATCCAACTCGTTCAAAACACGCTGAATGATCCGCGTGAAGATCTCAGCCCCTCAGGCCAACTCGCTGAGATCACTGTTCCATTCAGCGAAGCCACGCCTAGAGATAAGCAAAATCCTCTTTCCTACCAGATCTTTTTCTATGGGTCCACTCATTGGGTTTATGGATTAGGGAAAGACCCGGATGGGAATTTATATTATCTAGTGACTGAAGATCGCTGGGGAGAATCATATTATGTAAATGCATCACATATGCGGATAATTGATGACGAGGAGTTACTTCCAATATCTCCGAAATTGGAACCAGAGAGAAAAACCATTATTGTTGACACAAAAAATCAAATACTGATAGCGTATGAGGATAATACTCCCGTTATGATCTCCGCCATATCTTCTGGTAAATCCTCAGAAATTCTGAACCTCGTCACCCCTATTGGTAATTACTCAATCAACTACAAACGACCCACAAGGCACATGGTCCATTCTGATAAGGTCGGTATCAATGATAGCGAACTATACGGTGTTCCATGGGTTTCATATTTCACTGACAGTGGAATAGCATTTCATGGGACTTATTGGCATAATAATTATTCCCAACCCCGCAGTCATGGATGTGTGAACCTGCCTATCCACGCTGCCTATTGGATCTACTTGTGGACTGATCCAGTTGTTCCACCACGCGCAAAGAAATATGTTTCAAGGTACGGCACACGGGTTGAAGTCATATAACATTCATAGGAATTGTTAAGAGGAAATCTATCAAATCTCCTTTAAAATAATTAAAAATATGACAACAAAAGCAGTTTTTCAAGGATTGGTCTTTGACGATAATGATCAACCACTAAGCACAGCTTTCGTTGGTGATGAAGCGTGCTACGTAATCAATGATGATGGTTTTATGCGTCACATTCCTGCTGAGAAAATTGATAGGCAGGTTATTGATGCCATACGCTGCTAGGTTGAAGATAATAAAGATCTCATCGCTGAACAGACAATAAAAATGATTGGTGATGTGGATCTTTTCACACATGCAATCATCCAGAATCAATTGGAAAACCTGGATGACCAGTTTGATCATCTTCTAACTAATGGTATTCCTGAGGACGGCCGTGTGTATCTGGGTATGCTCGGGTTCAAGATCATCGTAAATTACCACGGCGATGTGATTCGCGTTGAACAACCATCCGCTCCGATTGATGGCGATGATTAGGCGTACCATTTTAGAAAATTTTTTGGAGAAAACATTATGATGACTTCACAATTCGTGATCGATGTCAACGAAGTAAATTTTGAATATGAAGTGATCGCTTTTTCAAAAAATAAGCCTGTTTTGGTTGATTTTTGGGCGGAATGGTGCCACCCTTGCAAAACATTAAGCCCTATTCTTGAGAAGATCGTGAATGAAGCCAACGGAAGTTTGCGCCTTGCCAAAGTGAATATTGATCAGAATCCAAATTTAGCGATGCAGTTCAATGTCCGCAATATCCCAACTGTAAAAGCCTTCATTGAGGGACAGGTCGCTACTGAATTTGTGGGCGCTCAACCCGAAGCAAGATTACGGGAATTAATAAATAATCTCAAACCGCCAAGCCCAGTTGACCTGGATTTATCCAAAGCGCAGAATCTTTTGCTTTCTCAGGACTGGCAAAAAGCTGAACCGATCCTGCGAAAGGTGCTGGATGAAAAGATAGATTCACCGGCCGCTCTGCTTGGTTTAGCAAAAGCTTTGTTGGCTCAGGATCAACCTGAGGAAGCAATGAAAGCATTGGAGAGTATCCCTTCAGCCCGTGAAGTCAACCAGGCGGAACTGCTCAAACCTCTCGCCAGAATATTAATTGATTTTCACTTGGAAAAACTCCCGGATGAAAATGACCTGGACGCGATCTTCTTTAACAGCATCCGTCTATCCAGCCAGGCGAAATACCCGATTGCGCTGGATGGGTTGTTAGATATCCTTCGGCAGGATAAGCAATACCGCGGTAAAACAGCTCAGCAGGTTGTCTTAAGCATTCTGGAGATCATGGGTGAGGAAGACCCTGATACACGCGTATACCGCGCAGAACTCGCATCTGTCCTCTTTTAAGATCTTATTTACGGGTTAGATAATTCACTGATTCAATGTGGTACGTCTGGGGAAACATATCCACCAGAACCGACCGTTCAAGCAAATATCCTGACCGCATCAACCGTTTCACATCCCTAGCGAGGGTGGATGGGTTACAAGAAACGTATATTATTACCGGGGGTTTCTTTTCAACTAATGCATCAATTGCAAATCTGTTTATACCTTTCCGTGGAGGATCAATCACCACACAGTCAGGCGAGACATTTATAACTGGTAATGCCCTTTCAACTGTTCCCTCATAAAGAGAGATATGCTCATAACGATCTAAATTGACCGCAAAATCTGAGCACGCGGACTTTGATACTTCAATGCCAACAATTTGATTAAATGAGTTCGCTAAAAACGAAGAAAATAAACCAACCCCGCAATAAAGATCCATCAACGTACCATTAAGCCCTTCCGCCATCTCAAGCACTGTATCAACCAATGCTTTCATGCCAATAAAATTCGTCTGAAAAAACGACTCAGCAGATACACGGAATTCTTTATCCAACAAAGATAAGATCAAATAGTCATCCCCCGCAATCACAACCTGATCATTTGAGCTGGTATGAACCGTTGAAATTGAAGAAGTAATTTCAATAGCGGGGATCGCGGCTCGATTTCCTTTCAATTTCAATAAAATATCATCTGTTTCATTTTGGCGGATCTCAACACGTTGAATTTCATTTTCTTTTTCAAAAGCCAGCAGCGGCCAAATCTTTGAGATTTCTTTCATCGGCAGATGGCATTCTTCAACTTTAAAGGGATATGCTTGTGCTGCATCCATGAAAGCTAATTCTCCATTTAGTGTGAGATGAAATTGGAGCGTATTTCTATAATGCCATTCCCGGCTACAAGGAATTATTTTTTCAACAGCTGGTTCTTCTATTCCTCCCATTCGCTGCAATTGCTCAATAAATATTTCGCGCTTATATCTTAATTGCTGATCATATGGAATATGCTGATAATGGCAGCCCCCGCATTGACCGAAATGTTTACATCTGGGCGAGATTCGGTTTTCATTCTCTTTTACAATATCAACTAACTCGCCATATGCGTACCGTTTTTTCTCTTCTCTGATCTTGATGCGTACAGTTTCCCCAGGAAGGACAAAGGGCACAAAGACCGCTTTCCCATCATCCAACCGCCCCAAACCGTAACCCTCATATACCAATGAGGATATTTCTATAGTATGTTCCATGTTTAGTTGAGTCCTCAAGGCCGGCTGATAATCAAATTATCAAAAGAAACCACGTTTCCGCCGGAATTATAAGTACCCGTAAAAAATCCATAATCACCCGCCTTAATAGATTGGTCTGATACTTCGCCCATTAATTTCCCATTGACAGCAAACCTAAGAGTATCCCCGATGCAAGCCACATTGAATTTAGCTTCTTTCAGGTTGACCAGCATATCAGAATATGTATATTCGATCAGTGGATACCATTTAGCATTAACCAGTTTATATATCGAGTAGTAGGCATCCTGAGTGATCTCAAACATATACAGGTTGCTATCATCCCGATAACGGCAAACCACACCAAAATTCCCGTCCCCTGAGGATTGCTCCACACGGGCATCAATTTGTATGATCATATCTTCCAGGTTTTCGCCACCAGTTATCCACCTATATTGATTCTCGTTGCTCATTTTGATGTAATAGCGTCCATTCTGATAATAATATGACGCATCATAATAATTTTCCTGCGGCCAGCCGCTTCCCTCATCAGAGAAATCATCCTGATATATGACTTCTCCGCCAGCGGGTAAATCTGCTTCCGGAAGTTCTACTGCAGTATAAGGCTCCTGTCCCTGAATCGCGGCATTGATCAATGGTATCGCCAGATTTATTGGACGCAGAGCGTTGATAAAACCACCCGTGGGGACACATATATCATATTGGTTGATGTATCCATCTCGATTGGTATCAGCCAAAGGGCGGCAGTCAACGATATCCCCGCTTACCTCCCCCGCGCCAACCTGCGAAGGAATACCGATCAGTTTATTATTCTCGTCGGTCGCCAGCCCCCCACTGTTACCACCCGCAATCGTAGCAGAAGTTTTAATAAATGCGCGATTCCCGTATCCAGCTTCTGCTGTGAATCCACTCACCTCTCCACGAGTTAGTGTGATGGTTTCCCCTCCAATCCCCGGGTATCCCAGAATTGTGATAGGGTCACCTAATCTAAGGACATCAGAATCACCTAATTGGACATATGGAAGATCAAGATCCGTTGGGTTAATCCGCTGCCAGGAGAGATCGTAAGCGATACGCAGAACAGCAATATCCAAACTAGGATCCGCCTGCACAACTTCCGCCAGGTATGCTGGAACAGGTGGTTTATCCTCAGCAACGGTTAGGGCAACGGTCAATCGATCTGCACGATAGAACCTGTCACCAACCGCAACATGCGCGTTTGTGAGGATCAGCCCATCCGGTGATATGATCGTACCAGAACCACTCCATTCCTCAATAAAGCCCTCCACAATTCCCTCAACAAGAATCTGGACTGCCGCACCAACTGGCAGTTCACCATCGGCAAATGCGGGTACTTCCACCTTCAGAGCAGGCGTGGGTAGATCCTTTAATTCCTGAATTTGCTGGGGTAGCGATGTAATCGTGGGGGAATCTAATATTTCGGGAACTGATGTGAAAAGATAACCGCATGATACACAAAGGACAACAATTAATATCAGAGACCCAATAATCAATCCAACCCAAACTCCTCTTCTTCTCGGCTGCAATTTTTCCTGCCTTCTATTACGTATAGTTTGAATTTTATTATACCTTTGAGTAGATATATAAAAAAAAACAACCCCGCGCAGGGGTAAAAGGCGGAGAGGGAAACCGCCAAATCCATGCTCTCAAAATAAAAACAGCGTAAAACAAGCAGTTTAGCCAAAATTATTTTGAGGAGCATTAGTGATGAAAACAAAGATCGAAAACGGTATTGAAAATGTAATGAAAAATGGTATTTAGTATCCTGAACTGGAAAGCAAAAAAGATAGTTTCGCATTTGACAGATATTAAGAAAAGCATTAAATTATTAGTAAGATTTCTTACTAATATGGAAGAAGGATCTATTGTCTAAAAAAACGAATGTTGAGTTCTTATACAAATCGATAAGCCAGTTCATGCCGCTCTACTTTTGTTATATCAATCCGGTACTTCATCGCATCAAAACGGACAAGTACCATCTAAACGAAAACCAGATTAAGGTAATAATGGCGGTGAATCATATCGGCAAAGCGACGCCGACACAGATAAGCCACGCCCTTCTTATTCAAAAAGGCAGCTTGACGACCATTATTCGTTCACTCTATAACGGTGGTTTTTTACGAAAAGCGCGTGTCGTGCATGACGAGCGTAAGTATTATCTGCACGTATCAGAACGCGGCAAAGAATTTATTCGGGAGAAAATTTCTATGGATATACAGCTGTTCGACAAGCTGTTTCGCAATATGCCTGATGACGATTTGCAAACAACCATTGATGGTCTAAATGTACTAACAAAATATTTAATAAAAGCAGGAAAACACGATGACAAACATACGTAGCCAAGAATATGACGCATTCGGTCCATGGATCTTCGTTATTGACGACGTGCATACGCTGCCACCGCTGTTTAAGAGATATCAAAAATATGCGGACCGCGCGCTGATGATGTTTAAGATTCCGCGGCACATCGAGCGACGCAATGCAAACCCCAACATGCATTTATACGACGCTGTCATCGGTATATTCGATTCATATCTACTCGTACTGGATCGCGTTGACAGCAGTGTAAAGGAACGTTACATTAAATACCGAGACATACAAGCAATCAAGAAAACATCATGTCTGCTTCACGGGGATTTATCCCTGTACACAAACAGCGAGACCGTTACGATTACTTATAATACGGTTTCGGACGACGTTATTACACGTGCAGTTGGTCTGATCCGCAGTATGCAACAATACAAAACAGTTGATCTTGGTCTTCCGGCTATGACATACAGCATCAGTATCATTGAATTTCTGTACGCTCACCTCATCGATAACTTAAAGAGAGATGATGCAAATACCGCATTGATCGCATATCAACCGAGCATACAGCTTAAGGGTAAGCAAAGTCTATTTGGCAAAATCTTAAGTATGCTGACAAATAAACATTTACTGCAGTGCACCGCGTTTTTGACCAATGGGCGTGAATTGATCGTGATCGAACGATCGGTATCTGTAAAAGCGCTCAAAACACCCGACTACTCCTATTCATATTTGTATATTCAGCTGGCGCGTATTAAGTGCGTGTTAACCGAACCACACCCCAAAATACACACGCTGAAACGCTTTGTTTTTGGTACAGTGAACCACACTTTTTCATCCGCATTTGACGACAACAACACCGGTATCGACGCATTTCACCAATGTCTTTCTGCGTGGATATATCAACCGAAAAAGGATCCGTGATTTAATTTGACGTAGAATTTAGATATTATTAAAGGTAAGACAGTAAAACAACGTTTTGATTTGTTGATGCGATTTAAGAAGAATAGATATGAGAGTAGTAGTTATTAGTGGAAGCCCAAAAGGCAAAAACAGCATTACAGTTCAATCGACAGAATATTTATAACAGCATAATTCACAAACTAAAGAATTACGTTCTTCAGAGCAAAGCAGAAAATCAAACCAATATGACACAGGTCGTATGACTGAAAATATTTGATAAAAAGAAAAACGACACATTGAGTGCCGTCTGTAGGTGGCGGAGAGGGAGGGATTCGAACCCTCGGTACCTTGCGGTACACGCGCTCTCCAAGCGCGCGCGATAAGCCAGACTACGCGACCTCTCCAAAACATCAAGCGGCGCAAATTATATCATGATTGGTTTTCATTGCCCGGGCTGGAATACCTTTACAATAGAGCAAATGTCCAATTGATTAATCTTGCTGTGTTCGGTAAGATGAGACGAGCTACCATCCACTGGGATGGGAATGGAGGATCTTGAATTATTCAACACGCACAATGCACATACCAGATTACCAACAAGCATTACAGCTCTGGCAGTCTCTGCCAGGTATGGGATTAAGCGGCGCAGACGAAAAAGAAAATATCCGTGATTTTTTACAGAAGAATCCCAACACCTGCTTTGTGGCTCTAAAAGACGGAAATATAATTGGAACAATATTAGGAGGTAGTGACGGGAGGAGAGGGTACATCTATCATCTCGCTGTACAGCAGTCCGAACAAAATAAGGGGATGGGTAAAAAACTAGTGGGCTTGTGTCTGAATGAATTCAGGAAATCAGGCATCCAGAAATGCCACATTTTCGTGATTAGCGATAATACAGAAGGTATTGCCTTCTGGGAAGAAGTGGGCTGGCAGCTGCGCGATGATATTCTGGTTATGTCAATAGAGATCAAGGACTGACGAGAACTATGAATAGGGGATTCTTCCAAAGGGAAACACTCATAGTCGCGCGCGAATTGATCGGGAAACTGCTGGTCAGGTCTATTGGCAACTATCGGGTAAGCGGCATCATTTACGAAACAGAAGCCTATGATGGAGAAAAGGATCTGGCTTGCCATGCGCGCAGTGGAAAAACAAACCGCAATGCTGTGATGTATGGAGGTGGAGGGCACGCGTATGTATACTTCACCTACGGTATGCATTGGATGGTCAATTGCGTATCAGGACCCATAGGATACCCGGCAGCAGTTTTAATTCGCGCGGTACACCCAATTGAAGGGATTGATCACATCCGCCGTCAGCGTGCTCCTATCCAGGAAAAACACTGGTGCAACGGACCAGCAAAATTGACAAAAGCTTTTTCAATAACTAATGAATTGAATGGGGTGGATTTGTGTGCGCGGGGTAGCCCCTTACGTATTGAACTTGGATTTTCTGTTCCTGACACATGGATCAGTTCCACTCCTCGTATTGGTATTCAGAATACACCGGAGCCCTGGAAAAGCAAACCCTGGCGATTCAATGCTGACCTTTCAAGGCTAAAATCCAATTTTATTAAGAATTGATTATAATCATCTCAGGACCAATCTCATGATAAATGAAAAATATCCAAAATTTGATTTCGACCCAACAAAAGTAATTATCTACGGCGGTGGCGGCTTATGCAAGATGATCATCGAAACAGTTCGAGTTCTAGGTACATACCAAATTATCGGTGTGATAGACGACAATATGAAAAAAGGAACTGACGTGATCGGAACCCCCGTAATCGGGGGGGCTGACCTGCTACCCCGATTAAAGAAAGATGGGATACGCCTAGCGGTCAATTCAGTTGGCGGGATCGGAAATTTCAAAGTGCGATTAGATGTTTTTCAAGAATTAGCAAAAGAGAGTTTCGTTTGCCCGGCAATCGTTCACCCCTCAGCTCACATCGACCCAAGTGCTCAATTAGAATCGGGCGTTCTCGTACTTGCTCAAAGCTATGTAAGTGGAAACGCAATCGTCGGCATGGGTACGTTGATTAACAACAGCGTTGTCGTTTCACACGATTGTGTATTGGGTGTATGTACCAATCTATCTCCTGGAGCAAAAATTGCCGGTGACGTGATCATCGAAGATTTTACACAGATAGGGATGAATGCAACCGTAAATATTGGCGTAAAGATTGGCAAAGAATGCCTGATCGGGAATGGTGCAACCATAAAAAAAGATGTTCCACCAGGAACACATGTTTACGCAGGAACGATCTGGCCAAAATACAATCCTAATAAAAATAAGACCGCTTAGGAATATTTATGTTTCGAAAAAATACTACTTCAGATAAGGAGCCACCCGAACGTATCGAACGGGTAACCTCTGTGCTTGGGTCCGGAATCATCTGGAAAGGCAAATTAACCGGAAAGGGCGGAGTACGCATTGAAGGCACCTTTGAAGGTGAGATCGCTATTCAGGGTCTTGTTGTTGTCGGTGAAACCGGGAAAGTGACCTGCGAGAATGTACGCGCGAACACCGTGATCATTGCAGGAGGGATGAATGGAGGAATCACCGCCGAGAAATTAGAGATTAGAAAAACTGGGCGCGTGTGGGGAAATGTCATCGTTTCTTCATTTTCAACCGAAGAAGGGGGGTTCCTTCGTGGTCAAATAACCATGCAGGATGAAGTTGATCTGAAATTTAAACAAAACGATCATGATATATCAGAATCAGCGGAAGAACTCTCGGCAGATCCACCTGCCTCCTGAGTCAACATTTCTCACAGTATTAGCTAATTAAAAGTAAATAAAACAGGAAGGCGTGAAAAAATGGCGGTAAGAAAGTATCTTGTTCCCATGTCCAGCCCTGATATCAATAAAGATGACCAGCAGGCTGTTTTAGAAACGCTTCAAACAAATTACTTAAGTATCGGTCCAAAAATACAAACTTTTGAACAATCTTTCCTTGACTTTACAGGGGCAGCGCATGCCATTGGCGTGAATTCGGGAACAGCCGGGTTGCATCTCTGCGTTCGGGCTGCCGGTATTTCAGATGGTGATTTGGTTATCACTACACCTTTCTCATTTGTATCTTCCACAAATGTGATCTTATTTGAGCATGCTGTTCCTGTTTTCGTTGATGTGGATCCAAGAACCGGAAATATTGATCCATTGCAAGTCAAACAGGCAGCTGTCGATATTGCTTCTAATGATCCTGAAAAATTAGAAAAATGGCTGCCGAGAAAAAATAGGGAAAAAGTTGGTTCACTAAAAGCAATTTTGCCAGTTGACGTATTCGGTCAGCCTGCAGATTATGACTTACTCCAAGAAACTGCTGACCATCATGGATTAACTATAATTGAGGATTCTTGCGAAGCATTAGGTGCAGAATATAAACACAAAAAAGCTGGGCGGTTTGGCGATTTCGGGGTTTTCGCTTTCTATCCAAATAAGCAAATCACAACAGGTGAAGGCGGCTTAGTCATTACGGATGATGATGGCTACGCCAATATTGTGCGTGCATTACGGAATCAAGGCCGAGCCCCAGATGATACCTGGCTGCAGCATACCTATCTAGGATATAACTATCGCTTGGATGAATTAAGTGCCGCTCTTGGAGTTTCGCAGATGAAACGCATCAACAAGCTACTTGAAAAAAGGGAGCATATTGCGAATTGGTACAACACAAAGTTAGGTGAAATAAATGGTGTGGAAAAACCTTTCATTTCTCCCAACACAACGAAAATGAGCTGGTTTGTTTATGTGATTCGACTTGACGAAAGATTTGATCGAGATAAAATCGCGGATAAATTGGACATCGCAGGTATTCCTGTCCGCCCATATTTCCTGCCAATCCATCTACAGCCCTACATGGTCAACCAATTTGGTTATCAACATGGAGATTATCCTGTAACCGAAGATCTGGGCAGACGAAACCTCGCTTTACCTTTTTCTGGAAAGATGACCGAAGGCCAGGTGGATCTTGTGTGCCGGGAATTATTAAAGTACCTTAAAGATTGATCAAGGATCAGGTCAATGGATCAAAAAAGAGAGCATCGTCCTTCTATCCAACGCGGTACGATTATTCATCTCGTTATTCTTTTAATACTCCTTGCCGCGAGCGGATACCTGCTTTGGCTAGCTTTATTTCAACAAACACAAGGGGTTTTCATCCTATACTTGATCGCCAGTATACTCGTCTTTTTACCATTTCCATTTTTCTTATACCGCTTGATTTCCCTGCTGCGTGCAAAATATACACTCTCCCGTGACGGTGTAAGCATTCAGTGGGGACTGCGCACAGAGGATATTCCCATAACAGAAATAGAATGGATACGGCTGCCAGATGATCTCGCAATAAAATTACCTTTACCTCGGATTATTTTCCCGGGAGCTGTGTTGGGGACTCGTAAACATAGAGATCTCGGAATAATTGAATACATCGCATCGGATTTGAACCAGCTAATCCTTATCGCTACAAAGGATCGGATATTTGCTATTTCTCCCCGAAATATTAAGGCCTTTGAAGATGATTTTCACCGCAGTGCTGAAATGGGATCCATCACTCCGATCAAAAAACAATCCTCTCAACCGCAGTTCATTGTATCTTCCCTCATGAGCGATAAAGCAGTGAGAGCATTTCTTCTATCGAGCGCGTTCCTCTCTCTTTTACTCTTGGTCGCAGTAAGTTTCATCATCCCAACCCGTGCTACCGTTCCACTGGGATTAGAAGCTGTTGGGATTAATCGGGAAGAATCTTCTTCTGAAAGGTTGATCCTGCTTCCCCTTTTATCACTCTTTGTTTTTTTTGTTGATTTTGGTTTTGGTTCATTTCTCTACAGAAAAAAAGGCTTCAGAATTGCCGCATATATCGTCTTCGTATCAGCACTGATCCTGCCCATCTCTTTTTCCGCATTATTATTGATGATTTTCCTTTCATAATGACCCAACCGATAAGCATAAAAACCTTTCATAAGATCTCCTTTCCAATATAGACTCTTTGTGATAAGTTTTTCTTACCTAAACACTGAAATTTTTAAAAAAAATCTAGTTTTCCACGTTATCGATTAAAATAGAGAAAAACTTCTTCAGGAAAAACATGGCAATAAAAAACGAGAACGAAAAGCTAATTGAACTTAGGAAAAAATCTAAATTGGGGGGCGGGGAAAAACGTATTGCGAAGCAGCACAAAAAAAGGAAATTAACGGCTCGAGAAAGGTTGGCGGAATTACTTGATCCCGCCAGTTTTCACGAATTGGAACCATTTGTTGCCCAAAACTCTAAATCATCTGAGGTAGACGATTCCGACTCTGTTGGAAACGGTGTGGTCACAGGATATGGCCAAATCAACGGCAGGACTATATTTGTATACGCGCAAGATTTTACTGTTATGGGGGGGTCACTTGGTGAAATGGTGAGCCATAAGATATGCCGTGTAATGGATCTCGCCGTCCAGAATGGAGCTCCGATCATCGGTCTTATCGATTCTGGAGGGGCACGGATTCAGGAGGGTGTACATAGTCTCAAAGGATATGCTGAGATATTCCGCCGCAATTCTCTTTTTTCAGGTGTTGTTCCTCAGATCAGCTTAATCTTAGGTCCCTGTGCAGGCGGTGCCGCTTACTCCCCAGCTTTAACAGATTTTATAATCATGGTTGAAAAACAGTCATACATGTTCATCACTGGTCCTAACGTGATCAAAGAGATCACTGGAGAAGAAGTAAATTTTGAAAGTCTCGGCGGCGCGCAGGTACATATGAGCATAAGCGGCGTAGCTTCTCTATCCGCGAAAACGGAACTGGAATCTTTATCCCTTTGCCGCACACTATTAGGGTATCTTCCTTCAAATAATCTGGAAAATCCCCCATGTATCGCCCCATCAGACGATCCTTTTCGTATTGACAAGGAATTAAATTCGATCATTCCTGAAGATGTTAAAAAACCCTACAATATGCATGAAGTGATCCGAAGAGTGGTTGACCGGAATTCTTTTTTTGAGATACAACCAACTTATGCGACTAATGCTGTCGTGGGTTTAGCGCGGTTTAATGGCTGCTCCGTTGGAATTGTCGCACAGGAGCCAAGCGCGCTTGCTGGAATTATTGATATTGACGCTTCTGATAAGATCACACGATTTGTACGATTCTGCGATGCCTTCAATATACCTCTGGTGACGTTTGTTGACTCCCCCGGGTTCTTGCCAGGTGTGAACCAGGAGCACAAAGGGATCATTCGCCATGGAGCAAAAATCCTTTATGCATATTCAGAAGCCAGTGTACCCAAAGTAAGCATCGTAACTCGGCGGGCATTTGGAGGTGCATACGTTGTGATGAGCAGCAAATACCTTGGCACAGATATTAATTATGCATGGCCTACCGCGGAAATTGCGGTGATGGGTGCGGAAGGCGCTGTGAATATCTTATATCGAAAAGAGATTAACAAAGCGGATGATCCGAAAGCTGAACGCGAACGGCTGGTCGACGAATACAAAGAGAAATACCTGACTCCATACACTGCGGCTCGAGCAGGAATTGTTGACGAAGTAATTCTTCCGTCTGAAACCCGTATAAAGATCATTAGCGCTCTTTCAGTAATAAAAGAGAAGCATGTCCAAAATCCAGCCCGTAAACATGGGAATCCCCCCGTTTAAGGAAAGCATAACATGATTGATGTTTTATGGATCTCTTTGATCGGCGCCGGTTTGGTTTTTTTAGGTTTGGTTGTTCTATGGCTCTTAATGGATTTGCTTGTTCGCGCGACAAGTAAAAAGAAAAAGGAAGAAAAAGAAGTTGCCCATGGTGATACCAGCAACCTTGAGAAAGAGGATGATCTTCGATATAAACAAAAGGCGGCTACTGCATCTGTTGCGGTTTCGATCGCTTTACTCAATATTTCTTTCTTATCGTCTCGTCTTAAAAACAATCAGGGGATGAGTTCCTGGCAAATTGCTCATAGAAATCAGCAAATTAATAACAGGGTTGAATCTACATTCAAGAACAGGTACAGGAAATGAAAATTCACGTGAGAATCCAAGATAAAACTTTCGAAGTTAAAATAGGTGATGTTCAAGCACGCCCCATTCAGGCAGAAGTGGATGGAGAGATATTTGAAGTATGGCCAGAAGAAACATTGGTCCCATCAGATACAAGCTTAACTGTTTCATCAACACCGCAAATCACCCATCCCGTGCCGCCGGTTGAATCAAACGGGTCTCCCGTAAAACCTTCTGAAAAAACCAATACGGTGATCGCACCTATCCCGGGAGTTATCGTTGAAATAGCAGCAAATGTTGGAGATTCTGTAACCTACGGTCAGGAGCTCTGCGTTCTCGAAGCTATGAAAATGAAAAATTCAATTAGAGCGAACAGAGACGGTTCAATTAAGGATATTTTTATCTCAATTGGAGATCATGTGCGTCAAAGCCAGGTCCTGATGGAATTTAAACCAGAGGCAGATTAATCATGGGTTTCTCATTTAGCCAATCATTATTTTCCAGCAATTTCTTAGCTCTCAGTTGGGGGAATCTGGTTATGATTTCAATTGGGTTAGTTTTGATATTCTTGGCGATCGTCAAAGAATATGAACCAGTTCTTCTTTTACCCATCGGATTTGGTTGTATCCTGGCAAATTTAGGCATGGCTGCCACTCCAACAGGTGAGGGATTCCTCTCTGTTCTCTACCGAGCAGGTATCGAATCAGATCTATTTCCACTTTTAATCTTTATTGGTGTAGGGGGCATGATCGATTTCAGCCCATTATTATCCCAACCCTACCTGGCTCTATTGGGAGCTGCCGGGCAATTCGGCATTTATGGTACATTACTGATAGCAACAGCGTTAGGATTTTCCCTTAACGAAGCAGCCTCTATTAGTGTGATTGGCGCCATTGATGGACCGACCGCCATCTTTGTTGCCAGAAAATTAGCGCCAAATATCCTTGCTCCAATTGCAGTGGCAGCATATTCCTATATGAGTCTGATCCCTATCATCCAACCACCGATCATGAAAATTCTAACAACCAAAAAAGAGCGCCTGATCAGAATGGATTATGCTCCCCGTACTGTCAGTAGAAAAGCGCTGATCATTTTTCCAATCATGGTAACGATAATTATCAGTATTCTTGCACCCGACGCCGCCCCGCTGATTGCGGCATTAATGCTTGGAAATTTACTAAAGGAATCAGGTGTTGTTGAGCGATTGAACCAATCCGCCCAAAACGAGATCATCAACATTGCGACTCTTTTCCTGGGTCTCACTATAGGCGCCACGATGACTGCGGAGAGCTTTCTTCAGGTGGATACACTGTTGATTCTCGGATTAGGTCTCCTGGCTTTCGTCATGGATACTGTAGCCGGATTATTATTTGGGAAACTGATGGCATTCGTCACCGGCGGAAAAATCAACCCCCTCATCGGTGCCTGTGGAATCAGCGCCTTCCCGATGGCAGGACGTCTATCTGCGAAGATGGCGCAGGATGAGGATTTCGAGAATTTCATTCTCATGCATGCGATGGGAGCAAACACCGCGGGGCAACTTGGAAGTGTGATTGCCGGCGGTTTATTGCTTTCCCTGGTAACTAATCTCATTAAATAAAAAAGTGGGGTTAGATACTACTTTCCTTTGAAATGAAATAACCTCTGGGATTTATTTTATTTTTCGAGTTTTTTCTTTGGGCGATGCGGTTTCTCTACTTCAAGCCGATAACCGATGCCGCGTTCTGTTTTGATGAATTCAGGATGGCGGGGATCTTCCTCAATCGCTTTTCGCAGCCAACTAATATGCACATCCAACGAGCGTGTATCTCCCAGATAATCCGTTTCCCATAATGTTCGGAACAGGTCTTCCCGCAATAATATCTCACCGGGTTTTCGCATCAAAGATTCCATCAGCATAAATAATCGGGGGGTGAGTCTGGTTTTTTTATTGCCGCATATCACCCAGCGGTCCTTCAGATCAAGTTTGATCGGTCCGCAGACTAACTTCTTGTTCTTGCTGATTCCCATATATGGGCGTAAGCGATTTAATAATTTCTGTAAAGTGAAGGGGAGATACAAGACTTCATCCGCGCATGTATCTTTCACTTTCTTTGCGTTAGGAGCCAAAATTAATATGATCGGGGCTTTACTTAGTACATTGCGTAGAGATGCGCAGATACGTGTTCCAGTTGTACGCATAGAGGCCGCGTCAACAATTACAGCATTGGGTTCCAGTTCATCTAATTTCTTAATAGCTGCCGCTCCATTTATAACAGACTCCACCAAAAAACCTTTCTTATTGAGGCCAGCCATATAGGATGGGCGGTCAACACGTTTTCCTTCAATGAGTAGAATCAAATGTTTCATTAGATGATTGCTTTAATAGTAGTAAGGTAATTAAGGAATAGGATTAAGAAACTCGGTTTTATTATTTACATTTTTCCCGCGCTCAGTATTGCCCCTAAAAGGACTCTTTAAGAAATCAAACATGAGGTATTATACCTTAACTTAAAAAACTACGTTATTTAAGATAAAGAATATCAGCATGTTAAAATAATATCCTAGCGGAGGAACGGATGTCAAAGCTCATTGAAGTTAAGATCGACAGCCTGCGAGTTAGTTTGACAAATCAGCAGCGAATCGTCGTTTTAAAGCAGGTTGATGCCGAGCGTTTTCTTCCTATCTGGATAGGCCCTTACGAAGCGGAAGCTATCACGATCGCGCTGCAGGAAATTGAGGTTTCCCGCCCACAAACTCATGATCTTGTGAAGAATACGATAACTTCCCTAAACGCAAAATTGAAAAGAGCAGTCATTAAGACTTTAAAAGACGATATCTTTTTTGGTGTATTGGTTGTCGAAGTTAATGGTAAAGAAGTAGAAATTGATTCAAGACCATCAGATGCCATCGCTGTTGCTGTCCGCGCTCATGTTCCAATAATGGTCTCCGAAAAGGTGATGGATAAGGCATCAATCATTCCCGAAGAAGGTAAGCAAGAAGATGAAATAATTAGTAGTGAAGAGGAAACAAAACAGGGAAGTGACCAATTGATACTCGGAGAAGATCGTTTATCAATCTTTGAAGATTATCTGGAAAAAAAAAATCAATCAAAGCGACACCGAAGATAATGGCACAGATGAAGATGAACCAGAAAAAACAGATGATTAATTCAACGGAATAATCTCATGGCAAACAACTTCAACAAACAGGATTCTGAAAACCAGACAATTCAATCCCAGCCGCACAACCGCCAGGCAGAAGAGGCTGTGCTTGGATCCGTTCTAATTAATCCGGAATCTTATTATGATGTCGCCCAAATTTTAGAAGCGGATTATTTTTATATCATCCGGAATCGATGGATTTGGGAGGTTTTCACCTATCTACATGAGAACCGGTCTCCTATTGATATTCTCACGATCAGTGAAGAACTTGAAAACCGAAACCAGATTGAAGAGATTGGGGGGCAGGCATATTTATTGATGCTCGTTAATCAGACCCCCAGCTCACTGAATGCGGAAGCCTACGCAAAAATCGTAGAAGAAACATCGGTGCGCAGGCGTATGCTCGCATCGGCGAATGAGATGGCAAAACTTGCCTACCAGCAGGATAAACCAATTGAGAAAATCATTGACTCAGCAGAAAAATCTGTTTTCAACTTAAGTGAACGCCGGATCAGGCGTGATCTTCAAAGCATTCAAACTGTAGTTAGTAGATATTATGACCGCGTCTCACAGCTTTACCAACGCAGCGAAGAAATTTTTGGTGTGCCAACCGGATTGGTTGATCTTGATAAACTGCTTGGTGGTTTACAAAAATCAGATTTCCTGATCATCGCTGGTCGGCCTGCTTCTGGCAAGACTGGATTCCTGATCACAGTTGCTAAAAACGCAGCTATGAAACATAAAAAGCATGTCGCAATGTTTTCCTTAGAAATGTCCAATGAACAGTTAGTGCAACGCATGATCGCACAGGAAACAGGCATCAATACACAGGCATTGCGTTCCGGCAAGATTAACGAAGACCAATGGGATCTTTTCACCAAAGCAATCGAAGTGCTGGGAGATGCTAAAATCTACCTTGATGATACGCCGGCTCTCACTCCGATTCAAATGCGCACAAAATGCCGCCGGCTCCACTTAGAACACCAAATCGATCTTGTGCTTGTTGATTATATTCAACTGATGTCCAGTGAATCTCGCACAGATAATCGTGTGCAGGAAGTCTCCTACATTTCAAGAAACCTGAAAACACTCGCCAGGGAATTGAATGTACCGGTACTAGCCGCGGCACAGCTTTCCCGCGCAGTTGAACAGCGCTCTGATAAAAAACCAATGCTCTCAGATTTACGCGAATCCGGCAGTCTGGAACAGGACGCTGACATCGTAATGTTTATCCATAAAAAAGATGATATCTCTAGCGAAAATGAGAAAACTGAGTTGGTTGAATTGATGGTATCTAAACACCGGAATGGGCCCACCCGGAATATTGAATTAGTATTTATCAAAGACTTGGCACAATTCTATAACGCGGCAACTATCTAAACTACAGATTCCACAATGAGTACACACTTTAATGGATTTCAGGAAAATAAAAAGAAGTTTACGGGTATCCCCGATGTATTCTTCCGCGAATTGCTTCCCGAACTGGAAGACATCAATGAAATTAAACTCTGCTTATATATCCTATGGAAAGCATATACAATCGGCGATTTTGGTATGCCCATAACAGCAGCAGATATTTTATTAGATAAAATCTTCATAGGTGGTTTGGAATCATCTACCGTAGGAACAGAAAAGTTAGTTGCGGAAATATTAAAAAAAGCGGTTGCTGATAATATTCTATTAAAAATTAAAAGCGGATCTATTGGAGAGCCCGATATCTATTTCATCAACAGCCCACGTGGAAGAAAAGCCGCATCAGAAAAATCACGGAAATTTCAACCCACAAAAATAACTCTGGATCACATACAGCCGAACATTTTTCGGCTGTATCAGGAAAACATTGGACCGCTCACACCAATTATCGCGGATGCCCTCCGTGAAGCAGAAGATATTTATCCAGTTGAGTGGGTAGAAGAAGCGATTCAGATCGCGGTTCAGAATAATGTACGCCGATGGCGGTATGTTGAAAAAATTCTTGACCGCTGGCAGAAAGAAGGACGGGATGGAACCGATCGGGAACACGATCAAGAGGATTACCGACGCTACATCAAAGGTGAATATGGAGAAATCGGCCACCACTAAGAAAAAAACATCAAAAAAAGAAAAGGTTTGCCCGATCTGTGGGGGATTCGGTTACGTTCGCCGTGAACGATCAATTGATGATCCCGACTTTGGCACTCTGGAAGTATGTGAATGCCAGCGAGCTAAAAAACAAAAGGAAAGCACACAGCGCTTATACCAGGTTAGCAACCTAGCCGTTTTCAAACATATGACTTTTGATACCTTTAATATCAATGGTATTGGCGGCAATCGAGAAAAAAATAAAACCCTTGAATTTGCGTTCAACACATCACAAAACTACGCGCATCAT
>Ga0255413_1004_pt1 | contig 20112 bp, 16 predicted proteins | sample ANMaggSeSYBR01K5_FD_182651 | JGI IMG/M metagenome (GOLD analysis project Ga0255413, IMG submission 182651) | Sediment cell enrichment communities from methane seep in Santa Monica Basin, California, United Staets - ANME aggregate JGI... | ecosystem: Environmental > Aquatic > Marine > Cold seeps >... | reverse complement strand
ATTCTCTGAAAAAATTGGTTTTAAAGTAAGGACGATCGGTGGATTAAAATCAACCATTTTCGGAGGCGAAGGATTGGTTGTTGATCTCACCGGCCCTGGTAAAGTCCTTATGCAAACTAGAAGTGTAGGTGCCTTTCTTGATTGGCTCCTCCCTCGACTGCCTAAATCTTCATCAGATGGTAAACATATATCTATCGGTTGAAGTGAGACAATAATTCAAAAAAACTAGACAAGGGATACAAATGCGTGAATCATTGAAACCGTTTTTTGAACCGGCAAGTGTCGCCGTCATAGGCGCTTCGAAAAACCCCGATAAATTAAGTAATGGAATCGTAAAGAATTTGTTGGCGTATGGGTATGATGGGAGAGTTTATCCTATCAACCCTAAAGAAAAAGAAATCCTCGGGTTGAAATGCTATGCAAGCATTTTGGACGTTAAAAACCCAGTCGATCTTGCTGTGATTATTCTTCCTGCTAAATTCATCGCAACTGTGATCACAGATTGCGGTAAAAAAGGAGTAAAAGCGGTTACAGTTATTTCCGGAGGGTTCAAAGAAGTTGGTCCGGATGGCTCAGCATTGGAAAAAGAGCTCATCACAATCGCAAAGAAATATCACATGCGTATGATCGGACCAAACTGTGTGGGCACGATGAACCTGATCACAGGTTTGAACACTACCTTCATACGCGGTATTCCCTCGACGGGGGGGATTGGTTTCATTTCTCAATCCGGCGCTATTTGCGGTGGAGTAGTGGATCATGTCGCGCATCAGGGAATTGGATTTTCACATTTTTTAAGCCTGGGAAATGAGGCAGATGTATCCGAGACAGATATGATCGAGTACCTGGCTGTTGATAAAAACACGGATGTTATTGCAGCGTATATAGAAGGCGTTAAAGATGGCCAGCGATTTGTACACATCGCGCGTGATGTTACGCGGGTTAAACCTATTGTTGTGCTTAAAGCGGGCAGAAGTGCGGAAGGCGCGAAAGCAGTCTCATCTCACACAGGTTCATTGGCAGGTTCACATGTGGCATACGCAGCTGCATTCGCGCAAAGCGGGATAATTGAGGTGAGTACAACAACGGATTTGTTAAACTGCTCCATGGCCTTGGATTGGCTAAAACCACCCAGTGGAAATAGGGCGGTCATTGTGACCAATTCCGGCGGGCCAGCTGCATTGGCTTCGGATAGTTTTTCTGAACACGATATCCGCCTTGCTGAATTATCGAAAACTACACAGATAGCACTGGGGGAGAAATTAAATGCTTCAGCCCAGGTGGCAAACCCGGTAGATATGCTGGGCGGGGCAGCGGAAGAAGAGTATGCTCATGCACTGACCCAAACACTGCAAGATAAGGGTGTTGATATGGCACTGGCGGTGCTTGTTCCTCAGGCACTGGTGGACCCAGTAAAGATAGCGCAGGCGATTGTGGACGCATCCAACCATACAAAAAAACCAATCATTGCGTGCCTGATGGGATACGCTAGTATACAAGAAGCACGTGATACGCTGCACGCAAATGAAGTCCCAATGATAGATTATCCCTCGCAGGCAGGCGTGATATTCAGCGCGCTGCTTAAGCATGGAAAAAATTTACTAAGCAGTGCAAGAGTTGCCCAGGACATAGAAAGTTCAAAAAAGGAAAATGTACTCTCGATATTGAAGGAATATCCTGGTCTTAAATTATGGGGAGAACACCTCACGCGCGATGTGTTGGCAGTATATGGTATTCCTCTGGTTATGGGGAAACTAGTCCAGACAGTTGAAGACGCACTAATCTCTGCGGATGTGCTTGGATACCCCGTGGTATTGAAGGGGGCGTCAAAAGATGTACTGCACAAATCGGATGCACAGGCTGTCGCCGTCAATATAATAAATAACACGGCGCTGAAAGAAGCGTATCAACGGATTACGGATAATATGAAGCGGTTGAACCCGGATGCAGAGTTTGACGGGATGCTGGTTGAGAAAATGGCTGCTGAAGGGAAAGAAGTCATAATCGGCTTAAAACGTGACACCAGCTTTGGATCGTTGATCATGTTTGGGATGGGTGGAGTGTTTGTTGAGCTGTTTAAAGATGTAGCTTTCCGCATAGCGCCGCTCACACTGGAAGATGTGGCTGAAATGATAAGAAGTACCAAGGCGTATCAATTATTAAACGGCTGGCGGGGCGGATTAACCTATGATATCAGCACGATTGAAGATGTAATTATGAAGATCAGCCAGTTGGCGATCGACAATCCGCAGATCAGCGAATTAGAAATAAACCCGTTGCGTGTGTTCCCGGAAGGTGAGGGTGCGCTTGCGCTGGACTGCAGAATGATCCTTAAGTAGAGTTGCTGCATGGCAAAGAGACCAACCTATGAAAAAGATATCCGGGGCAGAATTGACCGCTTTGATGAGCGGGATATGGTCTTTGCGCGCCAGGACTTGATTAAATATTTTTGTGTCGATAGCGAGCAGTATCTTCGATATTTCACCGAACACCCAGGCGCGGTTAAGTTTCACACGAAAATGAGCAAGAAAATGCCGTTAGGTGGATTAAATCTATCAGACGCGCCCATGTTCCAAGCGCAGTTTAAGTTGATAGATTTGATTGGTACTGAGTCCATGGTTGATGGAGAACCGGCAAAAACAAGAGAGGAGTTCTCTCCTAATCGAGCAAATCGCAAAGTGAAAGAAACCGCGCGTATGTACGGTGCGGATCTTGTTGGGGTGGGTCCCTTGAGGCAGGAATGGACCTACAGCTATGTTGGTTCCACAGGCGGTGATCAACCAGGGTATAAACCATGGGGGACGCGGATTGACCTGAGTAGACATACGAGCGCGGTCGCGATGGGATTTGGCATGAATTTAGAATTGTTAAATACAGCCCCGCATTTCCCGACCTTGCTAGCAACCGCTCAGGCATATGCACAGAGCGCCTGGACAGCAGTAAGGGTTGCCGATTACATCCGTCAATTAGGGTATTATGCGCGAGCGCATCATTTCAGCAACTATGAGGTTTTGGTCATTCCAGTTGCTGTGGACTGCGGGTTGGGGGAACTATCCCGTGCGGGGTATTTATTGACAAAAGAATATGGTCTGGGTGTGCGGTTATCAGTAGTTACAACGGATATGCCTCTCGCATATGATGTACCAGCCAATATCAGTGTGCAGTCATTTTGTGAGCAGTGCTTGATTTGCGCGGAAGAATGCCCTTCTGGCGCGATCCCATTGGGGGGAAAGACACTTCATAACGGTGTGATGAAGTGGAAACTGGATGAGCAAAAATGTTATTCCTACTGGCACGTAAATGGGACAGACTGTGGAATCTGCATGGCAGCCTGCCCATGGACTAAACCACGAACAAAATTTCATCGATTGAGCGCTGAAATAGCTTCAATAAAAGGTCCACATCAGCGGTTCATGGCATGGGCAGAGCGTGCTGTTTATGGTAGATATAAACCCGCACCGATGCCCGATTACATCGATTCATCTTCAGAAGAAAAAGGAAATTAACACCAACCTGCACCGTGTTTGTGGTAATCTAATCTGTTGAAAACTTTCTGGCTTATGAACTAATAAGGGGAAAGCGTAATGAGTGAAAAATAAAAAAAATATTATTAGTTATGTTTCGGTTCTTTTCACTTACCTGTTGAATTCAGCTATTATAATTTAAAGTAAATGTACATAAAAGACAAGCAAAATCATTGGTATAAGTATATTTTATTCATTGGGATTCTTATTTCCATTATTCAGGTTGTCAGTAAAGAATGGGAATTACTGGCCTTATTTTTATAAAGAGCTGCCTAAAAATTCGATTGATATTGTATTCATGGGAAGCTCACATTCAAAGACCACGTTCATTCCGGAAATAATAGATGATATTTTAGAGACAGAATCAATTCACGTGAACACTTCGGGTAAAAGTATCTTATTGGTCTGAAATTTTGACATAATCTTATAATAAATTTAAATGGTTCCTAAGAAAAAAATGAATATATCTGAATAGAGGGAAGAGAATGATTAAAAATGTATTAGATTATCTGGAAAATTCAGTGAACCAATATCCTGACAAAATTGCGTTTTCGGATCAGGAAAATCAAATAACCTTTGAAGATCTAAAAAAACAAGCACAGGCAATCGGGAGCCGGCTAACTGCGCTATTAAATAAAAAAACAAAACAGCCAATTGTTGTTTTTATTGACCGAGATATTTCCGGACCAATTGCGTTCATGGGCGTGGTTTACAGCGGTAACTATTATGTCCCTGTTGATCATTTACTTCCTTGCAATCGGATTGCCTCAATTATTAAGACCACCAATCCGCAGGCAATTATTGCGTCGCGGGATATACTAGATTTGTTAAATGAAATCGATTTCCAAGGACATATCCTTATTTTTGAAGACACTATAAATCATTCCATTGATGAGGCCAAATTATTCTTTATAAGAAATGCTTCGATTAACACGGATCCTTTATACGCGATTTTTACATCCGGATCAACGGGTATACCCAAAGGTGTATTAATCTCTCATCGATCAGTTATCAATTTAATAGAAAACTTCAAGGAAATCTTCAACTTCTCAGATGAAAATATATTTGGCAATCAAGCCCCATTTGACTTTGATGTATCGGTAAAAGATATCTATTCCACACTGAAAAATGCTGCTACTATGCATGTGATACCCAAGGTGATGTTTTCATTCCCTGGAAAGTTGATTGAGTATCTTAATCGTAAAAAAATCAACACGATCATTTGGGCGACATCTGCATTACGGATTATTGCCAATCTAAAAGCACTGGAAGAAGTTATCCCATCTAACTTAGAGAGAATAATGTTTTCCGGTGAAGTAATGCCAAACAGGGTATTAAACTACTGGCGTAAATATATTCCAGAGGCGTTATATGTAAATCTTTATGGTCCAACTGAAATTACTTGTAATTGTACATATTTCATTATAAACAGATCTTTTGCAGATCATGATATTTTACCGATTGGCATTCCATTTCCGAATACTGATATTTTGGTTCTAAATGAGGAAAACCAAATCGTTGGTGAAAACGAAATCGGAGAGATTTGTGTGAGAGGAACATCTTTGGCGTTGGGATACTATAATAATCCGGAAGAAACATCAAAATCTTTCTGCCAAAATCCATTAAACCCGTCGTACCCCGAATTAATTTATCGCACGGGAGATTTGGGAAAAAATAATGAATTTGGGGAATTGCTATTCCTCTCGCGTAAAGATAACCAGATAAAACATATGGGGCATCGCATCGAATTGGGGGAAATAGAGGCTGCAGTCAATGCTTTGGATTTCTTGGATATTGCATGTTGTCTTTATGATGATATGAATGAAAAAATTGTGTTATTCTATCAAGCCTTAAAAAAATGCGACAAAGAGATACTGCTTGGCCTTAGAGATTATTTACCAAAATATATGATGCCAAACATCTTTAGGCAATTTAAGAAACTACCAATGAATAAAAATTCGAAAATCGACAGAGTCAAGTTATGGGAGAATTTTATTAGTGGAAACAGTTAATGATATTAATCATTATAGCGCTCTTATAAAAGAGTCAATTATTAAGGATAAGCAAAACATATCAAATTGTTTTCTAATGCCAGACGGTATTAATAGATATACACAAAACAGCCGCATGTTTTGGGAAAGAGTACAAAACGGGATAATTTTCATTTGTGAGGAAAAGGATTTTTATTATCTTTACTTCTACCTAAATAATCAGGAAATAACGCTTTACGATAAATGGAGAGAAAAATTCAACAAACCAGTTATTATTGACTTGGTTCATTGGGAATCAAAAAAACCACAAACCCTAATTGGGGTAGAAAACCAACTGATAATCAACGGGTTTTGCCAGTATAAGAAATATAAGCGGATGTTATTAGATATCCATATTAATAAAAATTCTTCAACCGATCAAATCTTTCAGAAAATAAGTTTTTATCAAATAGGTTATGCACAATCAAGCGATCATTCAAAAATACAATCAGTTTGGAGGAATACCTTAGACATATATAGCACCCCAATGCCTAGTGATAACGAACTGGTAGAATTAATAGAGAAGAAACAAATCATTTGTGGGTTTGAAAAAAACAACAAATTAGTTGCTGCTCTTCAAATCGGATTAAATCGAAATACATGTTATATTAATCGAATCGCTGTTGATAAAGGACACAGACGACACGGTTTAGCCCAAGCATTATTAAATTATTGCTTTTCTTTTCATCACGAAGTAAATAAATATTTCCTATGGGTTGAGGAATTAAATTCTCCGGCGATTAGGCTTTATTTAAAAAATGGTTTTTCATTTGACGGGAAAAAAACAAATCAGCTAATAATGAAAAATTAACTTAATAAGTTACCAAAACTCTTTTTTTGGAGAATGATACATGGAAAAATTGCTGCAAATTTTATCTGAATTGAGACCTGACGTTGATTTTACACAGAACAACAAACTCATAGACGATGATATTCTTGATTCTTTTGATATTGTAACTATCGTTGGTGAAATAAACGTTGAGTATGATATTGAAATTGGAGTTATAGATCTGCAACCAGAAAATTTTAATTCAGCTAAGGCAATGATGGAATTGATCTTGCATTTACAAAATGAGAACTGACATAAGTAATTGGTTTACACAATCAAATAAATAGCGTAAATAATGAATTTCACTTCAATAACCTTCCTCCTCTTTATATTAGTTGTATTTATAATTTATTTTTTTGTTAATAAAAGACGCCAATGGGTAGTCTTATTAATAGCTAGCTATGCGTTTTATCTTTTTTCTGATATTAGAATGGTTTTATTTCTTATAATAACCACAACTTCGATCTTTTATGCTGGATTAAAACTGGAACAAACAAATAGTGATTTCAATAAAATTCTCGCCGAGGGTGGAAATGCACTAACAAGGGAACAAAAGAATCAATACAAGTCAATCAATAACGTAAAAAAGACCAAGATTCTTCTAATCATATTGATGATCAATTTCGGAATCCTCGCAATTCTAAAATATTTTAACTTTTTCGCACTCAACGTCAATTTTTTACTGAGCCAATTCTCAATAGACATGAGTATCCCGACCCTGAGGTTGCTGCTGCCTTTAGGCATTTCATTTTATACTTTTCAATCAGCAGGATATATTATCGACGTATATCGCGGGAAAGTCCATGCAGACACAAATATTGCAAAATTTGCCCTGTTTGTATCTTTCTTTCCACAAATTGTTCAAGGACCAATAAGCAGATATGACAGCCTTGCTCATCAGCTTTTTGATACCCATAAGTTTGATTATATCCGTGTGAAATTTGGTCTACAATTGATTTTGTGGGGATTTTTCAAGAAGATGGTTATTGCAGACAGATTGGCACTAGGTGTTGATTTAATTTTCAATAACTTTGAACAATTTGAAGGTATAACCATTTTTTTTGGTGCAGTGCTATATTCTATACAGGTTTACTGCGATTTTTCGGGAGGTATTGATATCGCAAGAGGTATTGCGGAGATAATGGGGATTAACCTTACTAATAATTTTAATCACCCTTTTTTTGCAACATCCTTAGAAGATTACTGGCGGAGGTGGCATATTACGCTAGGCTCATGGATGAGAGATTATATTTTCTATCCTTTATCGCTTTCAAAGACTTTTACAAAATTAGGAAAGGTATCGAGAAAAATCCTTGGGAGATATCTGGGAAAATTATTTCCTACTTTTTTGGCAATGCAAATTACATTTTTAATTGTCGGCATTTGGCATGGTCCACAATGGAAATTTGTTGCATTTGGCTTATATTATGGCTTCCTGATTTTCTCAGGCATATTATTAAAGCCAGTAATTACCCAAGTTATTGCCAAATTTCATATAAAAACCGAATGTTTCAGTTGGCGGTTATTTAAAATTACCGGTACTTTAATGATAGTGTGTATAGGCAGGTACTTTTCACGGGCAGATAGTTTAAAAGATGCTTTAAGAATGTTAAAACGTACTTTTTCGGCTTTTAACCCCTGGGTTTTATTTGACGGGACTTTTTTAAACCTGGGTTTGGATATCAAGGATATTAATTTATTGCTAATTTCTATAATAACCTTGTTTGTAGTAGAAATTTTCCAGGAGAAAGGTGTCTTTCTACGTCAAAAAATTTCTGAACAGAATCTTGTTTTTCGCTGGTCAATATATATTACTGCGATTTTCGCGATATTAATATTTGGTGTATACGGAATTGGTTATGAGGGTTCGGATTTCATTTATAAAGGCTTCTAGATTATCCATATGATTAAGAATCACCAAGATTTTTTTAGAGCTGGATTATTTATTCTGTTGTTCTTTTGGATCTTTGCTTATGTATCAGCAGTTTTTTTTTCCAAAATGGACGGACATCGATGATACGAAACCTGGAATTGAGACTTTTTATAATCAACCCAAGGATTCAATAGATGTATTATTCTTTGGTACAAGTTCTTTTCGAAATGGGATTTCCCCCTTGACAATATGGGAAGAGACAGGAATTACAAGTAATCTAAGAGCTACAACTGGTCAGCACCCGATTGTAACGTATTATTATTTTGTAGAATCATTGAAATACCAACACCCAAAAGCGGTTTTTGTTGACGGCATTTCCCTTTTTTATAAATTCGATGTTGATCATCATGAGTCTTCAATTAGAAAATCAGTTGATCCACTGCATATGTCGTTGGTCAAAATTCAACTTATTTGGGATATCATATCGGAAAGTGAAACCCAATCATTTCTCAGTTATATTTTCCCCTTGCTCCGATATCATAATAGATGGAAAGAAGATCTGAAACGAAACGATTTCGAATACTCAAAAATTGATAATTTCGAGCCATTTAGAGGTCAGTATATTACCAGGGGCTATAGACCTTATTCAATGCCTGATTATTTCACCCAGAAAACCGGAGACAGTGAAGAGTATAATGAAAAATCTCTTATCTATTTCAAAAAAATGATCGAATTGAGTAAAAAGAATAATATTGAATTAATTTTTGTGTCTCTGCCCAGAACTGCAAATTACGATTTTTCAAGACATCTAGCTATAAAGCAATTAGCAGATAGTTATGACCTACAATTTATCGACTACAACATACCAGATATAATGAACGAAATCAAATTTGAACCATTAGCCGATTTTCAGAATGAAACCCACTTGAATGTATATGGTTCACAAAAGATTTCCAAACACTTAGGAGCTATTCTTCAAGAGGAATTCAATTTGTTGGATCGTCGATCTGATTCGGAATTTGAACAATGGAATATTGATTTGGAACTTTATAAGAGTGTGATCCCATAAAGCAACTTGTTGGGTTCTTCTGATTTTTAAAAAAATATAGAATCTAATGTTAGTGAACAAGCCCTGAAGAAATCATTTGTGGGTTGTTTTGCTGCTTTTATTGCTCCCCACTTTTTCTGAATGTCGGATTACTTCTAATCATTAAGGCGAATTCAATAAATGAAGCTGTTCATATAATTAAATCTATTATTAATCTAGATGGAATTGCCGCAGAGAAAGTATGGATATTTAAAGATGGCAGTTTGGGGTTAGATGACAAAGATTTCTGGATGATGACTCACACATTGTTAATGATAATGGTTGTTGAATTCGTGCAGCGCAAACATGATCTATTAGTTGAGTTAAATAAGCAGCCAACCTGGTTTAGATGGGCAGTTTATTACCTGTTGTTTTTTTCAATCACCATATTTGGTTTTTTTATGAGGAAGCCAATGCAGTAGATTTTGTGTATTTTCAATTTTAAAAAGGATATGCTTCTTTTTATAAAAAATCACTGGATACATTATTTATATTATTCGGATAACTCTATTTGGCTTATTTAGATTTTTATTTTTTGGGGAAAACGAGCTGTCCAACCGGGGTGAGAGGATTTGAACATGCGATCTCTTGCACACCATGAGTGCGGGTTAATCGCTAAAGCTCAGGGCTCTTATTAGCACAAAACCGGATATGCAAGGTTATTTTGGTTACCCATATAATAAGATGTATTTGGGGGTTTTAATGTAAAACAATTACCCTGAAATTGGTTCTGGTTTATTAATTGTTCTAGCGATGACATAAATTAGAGCAATAATATTTAATAGGGATAAACCCCTAAATATAAGTGAAACTCATATCCCTTAGTTATGTTACACTAGCAAGTTGAAGATGGGAAGTGCATGCGGAGAACGTTTCTGGTTCGATAGAAAGATGTTTATTTCGTTTCCGAATATTCCTCAATTACCGCAGGAGTATAAGGTTCATCCAAGCCGCAAATAACCAGGTTATCAAGAAAAACTTTCCCAAAATCATTTGCGATACTGATATTCCCATCTGGATATAAAGGGTTTTCAACGGTCGTTCCTAATAAGAGCTCTCCATCCCTGTAGATATCAATCACGCCATCATAATAAGCAATAGAAAATCTTTCCCATGTTTTCCCATAACCTAGGGGGAGGTTTCGATATATAATCACAACCCCATCGGGTTCATACTGTAAGCCAAGACCGCTGTTGCTATCAAATAAGATGATATAGGATTGGTCTGGTGCAGTATGGATACGCAACCACAACAACCCCAAGTCAGGTCCTCGAAGAATGTCAAAATGCCAGACGCCATTACCATAAGATACGGGTCCTTTCTCATGCACATTCCCTGAAGTTGAATCGATGACCAATACAGTGCCTCGATTTTTGAAAGCAACATAATTCCATAAGGGCCTGACAATACCGTCCCAATCCTGCATGGTCTTGTCCTCAAAATCCTCAATATACAGGACTTCCTGCCCAGGCTGGCATGCCTCAGACGGCTGCAATTGCAAGGGATCGGAGGTGAGTGTATATGTGACTTCATTCAATCCGCGTTCAAGGGTCATCGCTTTCTGATAAGATTCATACCCCTGCGCGAAGACGTTCATAGTCCAATTCGCGTCGGGCAGGTTCAAGAACTGCACTTTACCAAATTCATCCACCTTGGTGGACGTATCATCGAGCTCTTTGATTGATACCTTTGCCAAAATAGTGACCGGATTGCCGGATTCATCCTGTACCGTGACTTCAAGGTCGTAGGGTATCGGTGTGAGTGTCAGTGTTGGCTCAGGCGTGGGCGTCCATGCAACCGCGGTATTCGTGGGAAGCGTTTCAGGGGAGGGGGAACAGGAGGGTATTAATAAAAAAATAAACAAGATTATCTCGCTAATTTGCATTTTCACTTCGATTACCTAACCTGTCTAGATCTTTACTATACATTATATACATTTATCTGATCTCACGGGTAAGACTCCCCAAAAATAGTACCAGGGATAAGTAGACACAACTGGGAAAAAAGGAGCCAAGCATAAGAAAGAGCAGGTAAAGCGAAAGCCAAATCATTAAAACTCTCAATGAAGGTAAATCTAGGATACTAGTCACCGATATATGCAGAGAACACGGCATTTATCGGGCCACATACTATAAATGAAAAATTATATATGTGGGTAAAACTTTCTATTGCGTCTATAGTTTCCATAGTTTCTACAAAGGTTGCGCCATTTTCATAAGAAGGAAAGGTAATTTGACACATTACTTATCAGCTTTTTATAGATGTTTAACTGTCTGAGGGATAGCCATTTTTTCTTTGGTCATGATAGAGATTCTTTCCACGGGGAGTGTACCCGAAAGAGGAAAGGCGACTCAAAAATTAATATATTTTGAATTTACTTATAATTCAATAAATGTCTACTTATGAGTGGTACTAAAAATGAGGCTTGATACACAGAGATAACCAAATCGGAGAAAAAACCGTTTTTTGTATCTAAGATGACTTATGAAAATTGCGTAAAGCGGCACCAGGAAAATCAAATGGAGAAGAGGGCTTTCAGGATATGAAAATTGCACATAATGCATGAATCCAATTCATTCGCTTCAAATATTCTCGAAATATAAGAGCACAAATTGGACTACGAATAAAACTTGACAGTAATAATCGGTTGTGCTATTATTTAGGTAATATAGATGTCAGGAGGTCATTACCAGTAATCAAATATGGCTGGCTACTTCAAATAAAACGATATTCAAAGAAGGGCGCGTAACGAAAGTTGAAATAGATGCTGCATACGAGAATTTTATAAGATTCATTAGTGCAATCCGGGATAATAAAACGTTGATTGAGATAGAAATGATAAAAACCAATGTGTTTATTAAGAAAGTATACATTGATAAATACTTGACAGAGAGGATAAATCATTTGGAGGTAAAAAGGCACCATGAATGAATTAGAGTGGACATTAAGAAGTGATATTTGCGAGGTTGCACGGCGTTTATATGCAGCTGGATTTATGACCGGCAGCGACGGTAATCTGTCAACAATATTGAATGATAACGAAGTGCTCATTACTCCATCACGTTTGTGCAAAGGATTTCTAAGACCTTCCCAGATTGTAAAGATCGATCGAAAGGGAAATAAAATTGAGGGAGATCTCCCCCCAACGGTTGAAGTTGCCATGCATTTGGCGGCATATGAAGAACGCCCGGATATTTGTTCCGTTGCCCACTGCCATACACCAATTTTAGTCGCGTTTACTGTTGCGGGTTTAGATCTGCCATCTAGTGTTCTCCCGGAAATAGAGGTCATGTTTGGCGGTAGGATTCCACTTGCTCCCTACGCACCGCCAGGTTCAGTTGAATTAGCGGATTCGATCCGGATGGAAATTGGAAAACGGGAAAATAGTGTTGTTTTATTGGATCATCATGGAATACTGGCTGTAGGGCGAGACATATACCAGGCAGCAATTAAAATTGAGCACGCTGAAGCCGCAGCTCGAATTATTTACTATACCCGCCAGCTAGGACATGAAAAACCATTACCGCCTGACAGCATTGAAAAGCTTCACCAAACACATCAGAAGATTGTTGAAATGGAATCAAACGTATATACAGGATACTGCCACTCACAAGAATGCCAGATACAACCTGCAGTCCAATCATCCCCTAAGGAAAATAAATCGATAAGTGAAATCGAGCTTTCTTCAATCATCCATGATGTGGTTAAACAGGTAGTAAAAGAGATGTAGGATTAGAAGAAGAACTTTATTAAATAGATAATTATTTAATGGCACATTGAGGATTTTCCCTGAGATGTGCCGTTTTTCATGTAACAGGAAAAACCGAATTTACGAACCTGTGGTTGGATAATACCTTGGTTTCTTGCGCACCTATTTACTATTCTTGTACAACCCCGATAGAAGTGGCGAATAGTGATGTCTTTATAGAAAAAATATTGACTAGTTCATTTGTTGACCGCCAGTTACATTTACTGCCTGACCAGTCATATAGCTTGATTGGTCTGAAGCAAGGAAGACGAGCACATTGCACACATCATCATATGTGCAGCCGCGCTTCATGGGTACTTGGTTGATATAATACTGGCGTACTTCTTCTTCGGTCATACCCCGATTACGAGCGTATTGTTTAAAGAGCGAATCGACCCACAGCGGTGAATCTAGCATATTACCAGGGCAAATGGTGTTGACGCGGACATTGAATTCTGCTAATTCGAGTGCCGCACTTTGCGTAAGTCCGACCCCACCGAACTTCGACGCCGCATACGCTGAATTCTTAAAGCTACCTTTCTTGCCAGACTTGGAATTGATCTGGATGATTATGCCGCTGCGCTGTTTTTTCATCACACGAGCAGCGTGTTTGATACACAGAAAATAACCGTACAAGTTAACTTCAATCACTTTTTTCCATTGATCTGCAGGGAAATCTTCAACCGCTTCGGATTTGAGAATTCCGGCATTGGAGACCATGATGTCGAGTTTGCCAAAACAGGAGATTGCTGTATTGACCATTTTTATAACCTGAACTTCATTGGTGATATCTGTGGTGATGCCATAGGCACGTTTACCATTCGTTTGTTTAATCAACTTTATGGTTTCGTTGATGCCGTTTTCTTGAATATCTGTTATTACAACATGGCAGCCTTCTTTTGCAAGACGCAGGCAAATTGCTCTACCTAAACCCTGCCCGCCGCCTGTAACAATTGCAACGCGGTCATTTAATATTTTCGCCATATTAAAACCTTCTATTCTTTTCCTAATATATTAAAAAGTGTTTCTTCTGCTGATTTTGACCATTCCCTACCGTTTTTAAGCTTTGAATGTACCTCTGGCAGCACTGATTTCAAATCCTTTACTGCAGTGAGTGGAAGCGGTTTGATATTCGGGAAGATGACAACTTTCCCAGGATAAACAGAATCTTCTAATGCCTGCAAGCCATCTTTGGCTGCTTCCAAAGAACCAATCGCCGCAACAGATCGGTTGGAAGACAGGTTGTCGCTTTCAACCTCATTAAGCATGGTGACCATGTTTTCAATTGTGGAAGCAGAATGGCCAATAACACGTGTATCCCTGAAGATAGTGTCATTCAGATCTATTTCTGTTGTTATCCCACGTGCGACACCCGCAAAGATGTTCATCACACCATGCTCAGCAAGCCAAGCGGCGGCATCCGAAATGACAGATGGGATTGGTGCTAACATGATAATATCGTCAAAGCCATCGGACTTAAAATGAGCCATTTCCTTTTCATACTCTTCTTTGTGTGTTGGATTTATGCAAATGAATGCAACCCCTTTTTCTTTTGCTTCTTCAGCGTAAGATTCACGTAAATCATCCAGGCGCTCATCGCTGATATCGGAACAGACAATAGTTTTTGGTCCGTTGGTAGATTCGATGGCACGTTGAACGTGCATACGTCCCATCGGACCACCCGAACCAACAAAGAAAGCTTTTCCATCTGATTTGAGTGAGGAGCGTACGGGAACATGGCTGTAGATGTTGCCGATATCGGTATCTTTCCCACCGATTACAACCCAGCGGTTGTAATGTATACGTCCAATATCCAAATTAACTGATCGGGTGAGTTCTTTTTCAGTTGCCAGAGTGAGGATGGCTTTATAAGCTAAGAATGGGCTAACCTGTTCAATCAAATCTGCACTTGGATCAAGCAGAATAATGTCATCTGCTAATTTTTCCGCAGGTATATTCTCGTCTGCTGTCGAGATCTCATCAGTTTCAACAATTTGAATACCAAGTACTTTAGCTTGTTTACGGAGCCATCTGCCGAATGTACCGTCCATTTCAGTAAGCATGATTTTATCAGGATGGCTGTCTTTACCAAACCCACTGCTGATTATAAAAGCACGATCATTTTCTGGGCCAATGAACCAAGCTGTTCCACCAGCTTTTAATTGAGATCGGTATTGGAGGTAATAAGCTGCAATGACACACGCCCAAGGTTCGACCAGTGCGGCTTCCGCATATCCAGTAGTGGGATGGACGGGGATCAGGTAGTTTCCATGATCGCCGTTCAAGACGCGTTGGTCAATAACATTATATTCAGATAACCCTCCTTGAATTTCATATCCGTAGGCATATCCAATGCCATCGATAAAAATATCCGCTTGAAGAATAAAGGTATCACCTGGATTATATTGATTTTTAAGGTTTTCACCAACACCTAGAATAGTCATGCAAACCTCATGCCCCATCACAACCGGTTCTTTTTGCATATCGCGATAAATGCGAGGGTGATTTTGTCCAAGACGGATAATCTTGATATCGGAAAAACATAACCCACACGCATCGTGTCGTACTAATAATTCATCCGGCCCATATTCAGGTATAGGTACTTCAATCGGTTGATTATTTTTCCCTAAGTTCTCCAATCCGGCCCCATAAAGCGGCCATAATCGATTGGTATTTTTTGTTGGTTTTTTACCCATACGGTATGCATCATATGTATTCATTTATGTCTCCTGAGATGATCTTCAGCTGGTTGATCACTTGTTTGGGTGTCATTTTTTCATCAATGCGTTTTTTTATTACCCCTGTATTCATGTCCGGTGGAATTAATCTGCCTACTTGTGCAAAGAAACCATTTTTATTTTCTCTTTGATTAAATTGTGTGTGTGTCCATTGGCTTTGGTATCCCATTTTCCAAATACTCTGCATTTGGGTATGGCCATATATGAAGTAGGCTCCGTTAATAAAGATTTCGATTAAAGGCTCTAATTCTGGCGCATCAAAATTGTCAACCATCACTTGGCCATCACTATTCATCTCCGTTCCCACAATGATAGGCAAATCAGCTTGATTGGCATATTTAATGATTTTATATAAATTGTTCAATTTGATGTGCTTAATCTCAGGATCTTTGATGTTCCAATTTCTGTCAGGGATAATGTTTAGAGAAGCTGCACCTTTTTCAATCATCAACTCAAGAAGTTCGTCAATGGCCTGTTCCCCTTCAGAGGTTCCGTCTAACCAGGCAATGCAAGGTAGCGCATTGCAATCTTGAATAACTCGGTTTACATCATCGATTAATGGGAACGTATCTTTTGTGGGCTGCATATATCCCACTGAACCGTGTTTCATGAGCTTTTTTCGTATCAGGTTTTTAAATGTAGAAGGATCCTTCAATTTATCTTGTATATCGTGTTCATCAAGATTCAATTTTTCGCTCCAAAAAGTATTTGGATTTTTAATTCCCTGTAATGATTTTTCCAAAATAACTGCTACCATATGGCGTTCAGTCACATTTCCGGCAGGTGTTAATGGAACTACATCTCTTTCATAATCCAGATCAAGCGGCATAAGATGGCGCTTAACCCTTTCAAAAAGATTGCGGTATCGTTGGTGTACCCGATTTCGGATAGTGTATAAATCATCCTTGGTGGTTGGTTTCGTATTGTTAGATGAAAATCCGATACCCATATGATAGCTGATGCCTGGTTCACCGGGAGAGTTAATCACACGGGTTGAAAATTCAGGGATATATGCGCGAGTTTCCATACCTGCTGATCCGCAGATGCCGGCGATATGACACGCCTTTAGAAATTCATCCACGCCATCCAGAACGTCGAAATCTACAATACCCATGAATTTAATCCCCATCTTTTTCCCCAGCCAAGCAATATGCGTTGGCGAGAAACCAAAAGTATTGTAAGAGAAAAAAGTATGGCAGTGGAGGTTTGCGACCTCTTTTTCGGATGGTAAAAGGTTATCGCTGTTATCAACCAGCGCCATCAATTCTTGCAATGCTGTTTGGCGTGTGGTCAGATCAAAGCTGTCCAGGTTTTTTTCAAGTTCATTCAAGGATTTTTGATAATCTACCATCTTTATTTATCTGAAATCTGCTTTCGCCGATATGCTTCATCTGGCCGGGTTTCAATTCTGCGCGCTTGATCATCGGTCAAGTTTTTGGGACCACCCATTGTGTACGTCCCTAATATTGTTCTAGCCCATTTATCTGCCATCAGTGAGATGTTTATTACATCTTTTGCTTGTTGTCCAAGAGCGACTATACCGTGGTTTTCCATTAACAACAACTTTGGTGAATGGCCGTATGTGTCCATAAACCGATGGAGTGTTTCGCGCACTGCACGCGCCAAGGGCAAACCGGGATCAATGTATGGTACGACTGCAATTTGTTCACCGCATACCACAATTTCATCTGGATAGATATGCTTTTGAAAAGGTTTTGCACCTTCCTTACTGCATAATATTGATATTACAGATATTGGGTGTGTGTGTCCGACCCATTTTACCTTGCACTCAAATATACACATTGCGTGTAAAAATGTTTCAACAGATGGTCTACGCATTTTTTTATCAAACAAGGCGTTTTTCAATCCTTCCGCAACATCTGTGTCGTCTAATGTTGGGTTATCTAACAAATCGAGCACCTTTTCACTATAAACGCGGCTGAACCCATTTTCATCGATGGTTGATAATTGACTTCCAGACGCTTTTACCCAAAACGTACCATCTTCAATATCTGCACTTGTGTTTCCTTCTCCTAAAATTGCTAAACTGAGAGATGGGTCGCCTAATTTTTGTGAAAGTTCGATAAGCCCAGTCAATTTATTTTCCATGTTTATTCCTTTCGAATAATCGTAAAAACCAGAAGTAATATTTTAATAAAAACCAAGAATGTGATTCAATAGATATTTTTTGAATTAAATTTCATATTAAAATTTTACTAAAATCTGTTTGATGGATGTTTTCAATAAAATTGCAGAAATCGTGTAAGAATCGAGCCGCGGGAGCGCCGTCAATAACTCGGTGATCACAGGTTACACCAACCCCCATCAATTGACGGATCTGGATTTTTCCATCATAAACAGCTGGAACTTCCCGGATACGACCAATTGCTAAAATAGCGACTTGTGGTGAATTGATAATAGGTGTGAAGAAATCGATCCCTAACATGCCTAAATTCGAAATCGTAAATGTACCACCGGACAAATTATCTGGGTGTAATTTTCCAGAGAGTGCATGGTCAACAATTTGTACGCGATTTTTGGAAATTTCCATTAAATTCAATTGGTCCGAGTTTTTCATCACGGGTACGATCAAACCACGTGGTGTATCAACAGCTAAAGCGATGTGCATGCTTTTATAAACCCTCAATTGGTCATTGCCAAAAGTAGCATTAAGCAGTGGATGGTGATGTAATAAATGGCAGGTGATTTTGATGAAAAGATCAGTGAAAGTGGGTTTGTATTTCACCGACGCATTATTTTCAATGAAAGTTTTCCGAAATTCCACTAAATGCGTAGCGTCACATTCGCACATATACGTAACAGGTGCGTTATTGAGATGGCTATACATCATCCGTTTAGCTATGATCTTGCGCACTTTACTTTGTGGAATCTCTTCTATGAGATCATCTGTTCTTTCAGATGAGAAACCAATCTGACCGACAACAGCTTGCACATCTCTCTCAACGATCATTCCACGCGGTCCGCTTCCTGTTATGGATAATTCATTAATTTCAATATGATGGTGTTCAGCGAGCCTGCGTGCACGCGGGCTTGAGAATATACGATCAGCTACTGAAGAAGATTTTAAGGATTGTTCAACCTTTTCGGGCGTTATTCTAATTGTGCTTACCTGCTGTTTAGATACCTCACCATGATCTGCCTTCTCTTCTACTGTCAGGGGATCTTCATCAGGTAAAAGAATTTTCCCAATCACAGAACGAACTTCTATTTCCGATTGCGGTTTGGCATATACTGTAAAAAGCGTTCCACTCGCTGGTGATTCAACTTCAAGAGTTGCTTTATCTGTTTCGATGGAAAACAACATCTCTCCTTTTCTTACTTCTTCCCCTGGTTGTTTCAGCCATTCTACAAGGATCAGTGTGTCCATGGTCTGGCTGAGGGGCGGGACAATAATATCAACAGGCATCTTGTTTCCTCCTTATAATATTTCCTCAACCACCGCGATGATTTTTTCTTTATTAGGAAGATATTCATATTCAAGAACTGGGGCAAATGGAGCCGGAACATCCGGTGCTGCCACGCGTTTGATGGGTGCATCTAACCACTCAAATACCTCATCCGCAGCTAAAGCTGCAATTTCTGCACCCCAACCGTTCGTTAAGTTATCTTCTTCAACAATGATCAGGCGCCCAGTTTTTCGGATCGAATCATAAATGAGGTCTTTATCCAGTGGGACCAATGTCCGCGGGTCAATGATTTCCACTTCGATCCCATTTTTCGCTAAGCTTTCAGCAGCATCCAAAACGGTGTAGAGCATTCTATGAATAGCAATGATTGTGGCATGCTTCCCTTCCCGCCGAATTACCCCTTTCCCAATAGGCACGAGATATTCCTCATCCGGCACTTCACCAATCGCGCTGAGAGCACCTTCAACCTTGCGCGGTCCTTTGGAGCCGTAGAGTAATTTGTGTTCAAAAAATACCACAGGATTCCCATCACGCACTGCCGATTTAAGCAATCCCTTGGCATCATAAGCAGTAGACGGGGCGACAACTTTCAACCCTGGGACATGTGTAAAAAATGCCTGTAAACTTTGCGCATGCTGAGCCCCGCGCCGTGTAGAGCCGATTGGCGCACGCATCACCATTGGAACAGATACCTGTCCACCGGACATATAGCGTAATTTTGGCGCTTCGTTGGCTATTTGATCCATCATGCAGAACAAGAAATCCCCGTATTGGACGTCTGCGATAGGGCGCATACCGGCAACAGCCGCACCGATTGCCATCCCGCAAAGTGCGATTTCTGAAATGGGAGTATCA
>Ga0255413_1003_pt1 | contig 24100 bp, 30 predicted proteins | sample ANMaggSeSYBR01K5_FD_182651 | JGI IMG/M metagenome (GOLD analysis project Ga0255413, IMG submission 182651) | Sediment cell enrichment communities from methane seep in Santa Monica Basin, California, United Staets - ANME aggregate JGI... | ecosystem: Environmental > Aquatic > Marine > Cold seeps >... | reverse complement strand
TTATAGATCAACCCAGCCTTAAGGAGAAAAAATGTCAGTGGTACACAAATTTTCTGAAAACCAGGATCAATTTCAGTGGGAAGATGTTGAAGGCATCCCCTACGACGTAGAAGGAATTCAATCTGCCGCAAAACATATCCTCATCGGCGAAAAAGAAGGTGCGCCTAATTCCATCATGAGATATTTCAATCTGGCTCCCGGCGGTCATAGCAAATTGGAAAGGCACCCTCAAGAACACGAGGTTTTAGTCATCCGAGGAAAAGGGAAAGTTAGGATAGGGGATAATGATTTTGTGGTCAATCCATTTGACGCGGTGTTCATAGAAGGAAATGAATTACACCAGTTTTCTAATCCGTTTGATCGTTCTTTTGGCTTCATTTGTGTGATTCCCAGGAAATCGTAAATTGGAAAATCGGGTTTGTCAATCTTAACATTATGAGCAGTTGACTCTTAATCAGCAGATTCAATGATTAATATTATTAATTATACAGATTATTAGGTTCGAAACCATTTTTTAGTGACTTCCAGTTCGCCGTAATATTGAACTACACGGGTAGGGGTACATAAACCTAGTTTTTTCGAGTAATCCCCCCTGTTTCGGGTGACACCGGGGTCATTTATTGTATAATCCAATTACAAATAATTTCATCAAGATAACCGACGGACTTTAACAAGCCAAAATTCACCCAAAATAATACCCCCTATATGTGGTGTTAAAAAGGCAAAATGAGCTTTTTATGGGCAATAATCCACCCCATCACTCCCGTAGCTCAATAGATAGAATGCTGTACTTCAAATCCGTCGTATGAGAGTTTGAAACTCTCCGGGGCACTGTTGCCTATTATAGAGAAGAAATAATGAACAAGCTTTTGGAATACTTGCGTAAAAAACGCTGGTGGAGATCACTCGCAGTTGTGGTTATTGTGGTTATTGCGTTCCTGATTTATTTGCGTAGCGAAAACTATTGCTGGTTACCATTCACTGGTTTTGAGGGAAAAACTGTTTGGGACGTATTGGGGCTGTTGATAATCCCGGCATCCCTGGCGATGGGTGCTCATAAGCTTACATTGGGAAATCAGCGGGAGATGATTCTCCAAAATTATTTTGATACCATGAGCAGGTTGCTATTGGATAAAAACCTAAAGGGATCAAAACCGCACAACGAAGTTAGAGAAATTGCTAGGGTTAAGACTTGTACAACGCTGAAAAGGATGAATGGCGATCGAATGGGAGCCCTTGTAGGATTCCTTGGCGAAATTCATTTAATTCAAAAGATAAACGGGAATAATCCAATTATTAGTCTTGGCATGGCTGACCTGATGGGCGCTCACCTGAAAGGCGCTGACTTGAGGGGCGCTGATTTAGAGTTCGCTTACCTGAAGGGGGCTGATCTGAGGGGCGCTCACCTGGAGGGCGCTTACCTGAAGAACGCTTATATGAAGGGGGCTGATCTGAGGGGCGCTCACCTGGAGGGTGCTGACCTGTCAGGCGCTCACCTGGAGGGCGCTCACCTGGAGGGTGCTGACCTGTCAGGCGCTCACCTAAAGAGTGCCGATCTGGGGTCCGCTTACCTGAAGTTCGCTGACCTTGGGGGCACTTACCTAAAGGGCGCTATTATGCCCGACAGTCAGATGTATAATCCCGCGATTCATACCATTGAAAAGCTTACAGAGGAAGAGTTCAGGATTGTAGAGGGGAAAAGTGATTAATTTTGGAAATCTTAAAACAAAATATTATTAATGAGAGAAAACCATGTTAAGAGGGTTTTTTAAAGCAACTTCAGAAAAATTATTTTCTGATTTCAATGCATCAAAAAGTATTAAACATAATTTAACGAAAGGTGAAGCCAGAGAAGAATATATCTTACAAGAATTTCTTAAACCTAACCTTCCAAAAAAATATTCCGTCTCGCCCGGGATAATAATAGATTGTGATGATGTTCAAAGTAAACAACAAGACCTTGTGATTTATGATGATTTTAATTCACCAATATTACAAGATATGGGTAAAAATAAACTCTTTTTCCCTGAAATTGTACGAATTGTTATTGAAGTGAAATCTTCACTCAATGGAAAAGAGATTGACGATGTATTTAAAAAAAGCCTGAGTATAGTCAATCTAAAAAAGAGTTATTTTAATTCTTCAATAATTAATAACTATCTGCCTGATTCTGATTTTTCATTGCGCCCCTTTTTTATATGTATGTGTTATGAATCAGAAATTTCATTAGAATCCACGGCTACAAAAATTCGAGAATTATCCAATAAAAATAATTGCGAAAATCCTATAGATTTACTCTGCATATTACAAGGGTTAAAAAAAGAGACTGGATTAATTGCCAATGTTGATCCTATGAATATTCATAATATACTTTCCTTACCAAAACGAGGAAGCAAACTAGTGGTTGTCCCCTATAAAGTACCTGAAGATTCCCTATTATTTGCTTATCTAATAATTCTAAATAATTTACTGATTAAAGAAATGAGTTTTTTATATCCGGATATTATTAAATATGCGTATGCTAGTGGTTTTCCTCATCCTCAAGTATTGATAACCAAAGAAGAGCAAAAAGGGGCGTATTTAGTAAATTCAGAAGGAAAAAGATTAGCAATTAGTGTCAGAGAGATTAGTGACTTGAGTATTAAGGTTATAAAAAATAAAGCAACCGATAATGAAATTATTGATTGGTTTTATTACTCTCCACAAATACCGGGGGGCAATACAATGGTTGATATCAATTCAAATTTCTACTTAGATAAAGAAATTGCCTTTTTACCAAAACCAATGGTTGTTTACGAAGTGATACAAAAAATTAAGTCCAAGGATGTTTTATCAGAAGAAGAAAAGCAATTAATAAATAAATTCGTAGAATTTGTTAAAAACACAATGAAAGAAAAAAAGATATTAAAAATTGGGACCTTTTCTGGGTCTAATTTAGGTAAAAAATAAACCCAATAAAATTGATATCTAATTAGTCGATGTAGCAGTCGATTGACCAGCTGGTGTATGAGTTGTATGGGCTTACAGGGGAAGAAATCGAGATTGTGGAGAAGGGGTAATAGAGAAATTCTTATATAAAAGCAGTAGTTAGGTGGTTATATGGTGCGAATTAAAAACATATTTAAAGCCATTATTGGTTTTCTACTTGTATTTATCTATCATATTCCTCGTTTAGTCTATCAGCTTCTATTGTTATCTTATGCCTATGTATTTAACCATCATGAAAACCTGACTGCTGATCCTAAGGAACATCTAAGACGAGCTAAAAAGTTGCTTCGTGAAAATAATTCGCGGATTTTATATGCAGCGCTAGAAATTCGATTTGCTATTGAGAGAATTACTCAGCGCGATCTAATATTCTCAGAAAAAGCAACAGAACGTTCTTTGAAAGAGCACAATCCAGTAAAGAAGATTAAATCTTTACGCAGGTTGGATCCTAATACAGAGTTTCCCCATAAAATCATTTATGATGATGAAAAAGAAGGAATACAATTTGATTGGGGAAAATACAAGCCTCTAGACATAAAAAAGGTCAAGCAGATAGAAGGACGATTAGGAAATTTACTTCATCCAAAAGATGGAATCAGGCTTGGCGTTTATAATGATCCCTGGTATCAAGAAACAAGAGAATTCCTTCTTGATTCCATTGAGTATCTTTCACAAGTCATTGAAGATAATACACCATTTTTTGGGCTTGAAGGATTAAACAATATTCACAGAATTAGAATTAATGAAAATGATTAACTTTTATAAACAGATGAGTACAAAATCCCGATGATTTGCTGCGCGATTCAAAAATTTTTATATTTAATGATATAGGGATAATGATCCGGATAAGATAAAATTTTTCAGGGTTACAATCGTATTACTTATAAGAGACGGTTATGAATTCGCTTAAAAACTATTGTCAACCAATAGAAGGAACTCATGCACTATAAAACAGATACCGATGCAATTTCATCCTCAAAAGGCGAAGTGCTGGCCAACAGCATCACCCACGGGGTTGGTGTTGGCCTCAGCATCGCTGGGATTGTGTTTCTGATCATACGTGCCATTAACCTGGGAACCACGTGGCATCTGGTCAGCTACATCATTTTTGGAACCTCGCTGATCCTGCTTTACGTGGCTTCTACGGTTTATCACAGTTTCACGAGGCGGGCATGGAGGGCACTCTTTCAAAGATTGGATCATGCGGCGATTTTCTTCCTGATCGCAGGGACATACACTCCTTTCTTACTAACCAAACTAAGAAATGGCTGGGGATGGAGTATCTTTGGAATTATTTGGGGATTATCGATCCTTGGTTTAATCATGAAGCTGGGATTTAAATCAAAATTTGAAAAACCTTCTGTCTTTTTGTATCTCGCAATGGGCTGGTTTGGTGTGATTGTCTTTTATCAAACTATGGGTACGATAAGTATGCTATCCATATTGTTTTTACTGTTAGGGGGCATTTTCTACTCGGCAGGAGTTATTTTTTATCGCTGGCGGACACTGCCCTACAACCACGCTATTTGGCACCTGTTTGTGCTGGGCGGCAGCATTTTTCATTATTTTTCCGTATTGCAGCTGGCTTAGCATTAAACCAAAGGAACTGAACTGGCACAGCAGAATCCCCACCTGCCCCCTGTCTCGCAAACGTCTTGATAGCGCTGAAAGACAGGGATTCTCACTTCCCCTTTCGGGAAAAGTTCAGACCCAGCTGGTTCACGATGATAGGTTTTTATTGGGTTGGGAAAACACCAACTCAACCTACGGGTAAAAAAGTTTTTAGGATGAATTACCTAATTCTCTTTAACAGAACATCATCAAGGAATATGGTCAGATATTACGGACAAACTCCCGGACTGATCGAGTTAAAATATCTATGAAATAAATTGCACCATTGATCAGTCAGGTCGATGATGGTCAGTGGGATCACACAGAAAATCACAATAAATGCCAAAGCGGCCAATAAGATGACAACCAAGGTGGTTTTTTTGTGATCCGCTGGTTTTCGGTCTAATTCTTCTTCTTTCCGGTCTTTATTGTTGGGGTTTATCTTACGGACTTGATCTTTTATTAGTTTCTTAACATCAGTGATTCCCTTTTCAGCTCGATGCAGTACAGATATTTCAAGGAACCGCCAGCTATGTTCTCCGCTCACTCGGATGTCGCGCTTGAGGAAAGGAATCCAAGCCAATAAGGCGAAGAGCAGAGCCACAATGAGCAACCAAAAAAACCATCCCCATTCCATACCTTTGATTGCATGCCCTCCCTGATAATAATACATAGGTGTGACCTTCATGAAAGGTACAAGATCGGGATTGATCCTTGAAAGCCCGATCAGCAAGAAATTAAGAACCATCAATGCACCAGAAAACGTTCCGGCAAAACGTGTTGAAGGCAGAATGAAGCTTAGCAGCAGGGCAAAAGTACTAAAAAACATTGAAATAGCAAATAGGGAAAGAAATGGACGCAAGAATTCTGTTGGTGTCAGGTCGAACCCATAGGTGCTGGAAGGTATGACCAGACTCAACCATGCAATGAGCAGAATCGCAGTAATCACGGTGAGGAAGGCCAACATTCGCCCCCAATAGAGCCGCGAGCGGCTGATTGGGTGTGCGAGAACAAGGTCAAGCAGACCTTTCTCCTCATCTCCCGCAATTAGATTCACACATACTCCAATTGCAAAAATGCCGATGATCAAGTTCATAAGTGTGAAATATTCGATATCCAAATAACCCCATGGGGTGGTGATCTCAGTCATACCTCCGAAGAAAGCTAGCATTTCCTGTGGGTAGCCTTTCAATAATTCATCTATGCCTTCCATGGTAGTTACAGTGTCATAGAAAGAGCCGAGAAGAAGACCATAAAGAACCAAACCAATACTCCAGCCAATGGCCTGACCACGTAAGCGGCGGATAGTATGCATAAATTCAGCAAACATCTCAGCGCACCTCCTTTTCTCCATTTTTATAGTAATCCAGGAAAATTTCCTCTAAAGAATGATGTAGGGTTTCAATATTGCATACTGGGTATTTTGCCAAAGTTTTTATAAGCTTGTCCATATCACCTTCGACCTTGAGCGTGATATCCATACCATTACCCTTCGAGAGCAAAGAAATGCCTTCAAGTTTTGAAAATGGTCTAGTATCTACCGTTTTCCTGAAACGTACTCTTATTTTGCGCATGGTCATGCTGGCAAGTTGGGAGGGGTATATCTCTTCCGCAATGATGCCTTTTCGAATGATGGCTACCCGATCCGCAATGGCTTCTACTTCACTGATTATGTGCGAGGAAAAAAAGATAGTTGTATCCTCTGTTTGTGCCTCTTTCAATATTCTATACACTACATGCTGCATCAAAGGATCTAATCCAGCGGTGGGTTCATCCAGCAATAAAACCTTTGCGCGCGGCATGAGAGCCTGCACGAGCCCTACTTTTTGCTTATTTCCTTTGGAGAGGTTTTTCACCGGCATATTGAGGTCTAATTCCAGTCGCTGGGTTAATGCCTTTACATAATCCCAGCTGACCACCTTCCTGCGAAGATCCGCGAAATAGCGCAGCACATCCATTACTTTGACATTGGCTTCCAGATTCAATTCTCCAGGCAGATAACCGACTTGAGATCGAACCTCGACAGCCTGTTCTTGTGGGTCCATGCCCAGTATCTCGATTGAACCTGCCTGGGGACGGATGAGATCCAGCATACAGCGGATGGTTGTCGTTTTCCCCGCACCGTTGGGTCCCAAAAACCCATACATTTCTCCCTGCTTAACTTCCAGGTTGACACCACGCAGCGCGTGAACTTCTCCATAGAATTTTTGTAATCCCTTAATTATTATTGCGGTCTGTTCATTCATAGGCAACTTTTCTTTCATTAATACACACTAAATACATTTTTTATGATGGATATTGTTTTCAGTCGCTAATTACAATGTGGATAATCTTATAACTCATTTTAATCCTAATAACGCTTTATGGTTCTAAGTTCCAGTCAAGGAGTAATTAATAACTTACCCACCCACGTGCAGTGTTTAAAGCAACTTGAATTTTTCCTGACTCATTATACTTGTTCTCATAACTCACCTCTTTTTCTCGGATATCTGCACTCACGAATTGAATATAACAATAAATTTGTTATACTATCCATTGAATATTCAGCAAGAGGGAATTAATTGGAAAATACAGGTTATTTAGTCAAAGTTATGGGGGTTGTAATAGATGTGGAATTTCCCAGCGGGAATCTTCCGGGAATTAATAATGCCCTGGAAATACCCGTAGATGAAAATAGAAAAGAGGTTTTTGAAGTTCGGGAACACATCAACGCCTCAACGGTGAGAGCCATTGCCATGGGGACCACATCTGGACTGCGCCGAGGAATGCGTGTGATTGATACGCAAAATCCCATTCAAGTTCCTGTGGGGCCTGCAACTCTGGGAAGAATGTTCAATGTCCTTGGCAATCCGATTGATAAAATACCTTTTCCTGATGATATAACCAGAAAACCAATCCATATCACATCCCCAACGCTTACAGACCAGAAAGCTGATTTTACGCCTTTTATAACCGGTATTAAAGCCATCGATCTTCTGATGCCGTTTCCCAGGGGTGGAAAAGTCGGTTTAATTGGAGGTGCAGGTGTCGGAAAAACTGTGCTGATGATCGAACTGATGCGTAATACAATCGCCGAACAATCGGGGGTTAGCTTTATTCGCAGGAGTGGGAGAGCGCAGTAGAGAAGGAAATGATCTTTGGTTAGATCTCAAAAATAGCAGGGTTCTGGGAAATACAATCCTCGTATTTGGGCAAATGAATGAACCGCCCGGAGCCAGATTGCGGGTTCCTTTATCCGCATTAACCATGGCAGAATATTTTCGGGATTATGAAAACAAATCTGTACTGGTCTATATTGATAATATTTTTCGCTACACTCAGGCCGGCGCTGAAGTCTCAGCACTTCTCGGCCATCTACCGTCAGCGGTTGGCTATCAGCCTACGCTTGAAAGTGAAATGGGTGAACTACAGGAAAGGATCACAACAACCAGCAGCGGCAGCATCACATCAGTTCAAGCCGTGTATGTCCCTGCTGATGACCTAACAGATCCCGCAGTAGTAGCTGCATTCTCCCATTTAGATGCTTCGTGTGTGTTATCCCGCCGTTTGGCCGGATTAGGTTTCTATCCCGCGATTGATCCGCTTCAATCATCAAGTTCCCTTCTTGCCGAAGAATTAGTTGGCAGCGATCATTTTGATATTGCCACTCGGATACGTTCTTTATTAGCTCGTTATGAAGAACTGCGTGATGTTATCGCCATTTTAGGTATTGATGAATTAACTGAGCATGATCAAATAATTGTGAGAAGAGCAAGGCGCATCCAACGTTTCTTAACGCAGCCTTTTTTTGTATCCGAACAATACACAGGTCAAGATGGGCAATTTGTAGCGCTCAACGATACTTTACGGAGTTTCAAAGAGATAGCAGACGGGAAATATGATCATATCCCTGAGCAAGCATTTTACATGGTTGGAACTATGAAACAAGCTATTCAAAAAGCCGAGCAGTTAGAATCCAATCGTGAGGAACAAACAATCGAATGAAAGTAATAATTCAATCACCTTATGGAATTGATAAGGAAATACAGAATGTTGAGTCCCTTAGCGCTTTTCTCTCTAACGGTTACCCAATCAGCATACTGTCCAATCACGCGCCCTTAATTGGTAAAATATCTGCAGGGATTTTGAAATATAAGATATCTACAACCGATCATACCGTTCCAATATCAGATGGCATCTTATTTGTTCGGGATAACCTGGTAAGAATCCTTACTACAAAAACGCATTTGCCAGATAATTAATCATGGTATTTTAGATGAAATATTCAATATTAATATGCGTAGTCTGGGCGATTACTGGACTGATCACAGGAGTTTTACTGGGCTGGATGCAATGGATACCAATGAAAGATCTCGGAGCTAAAAATCCGAGTAAAATTATCAGTAAGATATATGTGCACTCAGCCTTGCGAATCCTTCTCGCTTCTGGCATTTTGTTTTTAGGTTTTCGCCAGGGATTAATATATGGCCTCAGTTTATTGGTAACATTTATCATCGGCCGCTGGACATGGACACTCCTGGCATTAAATAGAAAAAATAAATATAAGGAATAAGTTTTGGAGTCAATCACACCTCAAATCATTTTTACAATCTTGGGAATCCCCATCAGCAGCACTATTATTTCCACATGGGTTGTGATGGTAGTAATTATTTCACTAGCACTGCTGATCTCCAAATCTTTCCCCACTGCGCTTGATATGATCGGCGAATTGCTAACAGGCATAATTTCCAGTGTCATGACTATTAAAAATACAGATAATTATCTCCCACTACTTGGTTCTTTAGCAATCTTTATAGCGGTTTCAAACTCTATTGGCATCGTTCCCATCCTAACCGCGCCCACCAGCGATATCAATACACCAATCGCCCTGTCCCTAGTTGTCTTTTTCAGTGTCCATTTTTTCGGGATACAAAAAAAAGGTCTTGTTAACTACTTCAAAGATTTTGCCTCCCCCATATTCTTATTGCCATTCGAGATCATCGGTCAAGTCAGTAGAACCTTATCTCTTTCATTGAGGTTGTTTGGCAATATCATCAGTGGTGAACTCATTACGGCAATCGTTTTCGGATTGATCCCGCTTATCGCACCACTTCCATTAATTGGGTTAAGCCTATTCATAGGAATCCTCCAGGCATATGTATTTACAGCGTTATCTTCTTTGTATATCGATCTGGCAATTGCCACCAATAAATAATCTATTTTGAAAAGGAAATATTATGAGCGAAATGAGCCCTGAACATATAATCGTATTTTCAACAATTCTTATCAGTGGTATCGGCATCATTGTCGGTACTGCAATTCCTTCAATCGTTGAAGGCAGAGCAGTTTTAAAAGCGCTGGATGGAATAATACGCCAGCCAGAAGCAGCCGATGACATCCGCACAACATTGCTAATCTCGATGGCACTGCTTGAATCGGCTTCCATTTATGTACTGCTTGTTATTCTGATCCTATTGTTTGCCAATCCACTTGTCGCACTACTCTTTAATTAGGCTATGTTAGATATCAACTTCACCACAATTCTTTTCCAATTTATAAACTTTATTGTTCTTGCGGTTACTCTCTATTTTCTGATGTTCAAGAAGATTATTTCAGGAGTTCAGCAAAGAAAAGAGAAACTGGAAGAAATTGAACAAGCAACCATCCGAAATTTTGAAGAATCTGAGAAAACGAAAACAGATCTTCAAAAACAAATAGAAAATGCACAAGCCCAAATTGACAAACGAATCGCGCAGGCTAAATCCGAGTTGGAAGTAAGCCGTTATCAGATCATTGACGCTACAAAAATCGATGCGGAAAAAATCATAAAACAGGCATTGGATTCAGCAGAATTCGAACAGAAGAGCTCAATTGAAAACTTTCACGATGAATTGACCACTTCAATAATGGAGATTGTTAAACAAATTTTCAATAATCATTCACAAGAGGTAATTCATAATAGTTTAATTCAACAAACGAATAAAAGAATTTGGGAGCTTGGCAAAAAGGAAATGGATCGTGTTGAAACTATACGCCGATCTTTAAAAGACAGGGAACCTGCATTGTCGGTGGAAACCGCATTCCCTCTTTCAAAAGAACAACAAGCGAATATTGTACGTACGTTTTCTGCTTTAGCAGATAAAAATGTAAAAATCGATACCGTTTTAAAAAAGGATTTGGGATCCGGCGTTCGCATCCGATTGGGAGATTTCATTATCAACAATTCGCTAGACGCATTGTTAGATGTAATTGAAAAAGAGGCATCATTGGAAGCAAATAACCTGTTAGATAAATACAACGGAAAATGAAACTAGATATCAAAGTCAATGTGGAGAAAATGTCGGAGGATTATTCTCATGAATCCTTCTCCTCTTTAATATCTGACCATCTAACAAAATTTAAATGTACACATACAAATAAACAGGAGCACTTACCAAGAACAGAAGCCGTCATCCAATCTCTTCGAGATAAAAGTAAAGAGATTAATAGTGTGGTCTATTTTGAAGAAGTTGGAACTGTACAGCATATCGGAAATGGTGTTGCGAACATTTCCGGTCTTTCCCAAGCAGCGATTGATGAACTTGTCGAATTTAGAAACGGTTTAAGAGGGCTAATCCTTAATCTTCATACCACTTCTCTCGATGTTATTCTATTGGGGAATGAGGAGGGAATCCAAGGGGGAAGCCTGGTTACGCATCTTATTAATAAGTTAAGAATTCCCGTAGGGTTTGATCTGATTGGAAGAGTCATAAACGCACTTGGGAAACCAATTGATGATGGTCCTGATATCGGCTCACTGGAATTCAGGTTTATTGAGCGCCCAGCTCCCGACATCACGCACCGCTCACCAGTAAATACACCCCTCCAAACAGGTTCCAAGATCATCGACGCTCTATTTCCCATAGGGAAAGGTCAGCGTGAATTGATTGTTGGAGACCGCCAAACAGGGAAAACAACCCTCGCTGTGGACGCAATTATCAACCAGCGCGGGAAAAATGTTAAATGTGTATATGTCTCCATTGGACAGAAAAAATCATCTTTGTCACGAGTAAATGACATCCTGAGGAAAAACAAAGCTTTCGATTACACAACCGTCATTTCAGCTGCTCCAGATGATCCACCCGCTCAAAAATACCTTGCTCCCTTCACTGGAATGACTATCGCAGAGTTCTTTCTTGACCAAGGTGATGATGTACTTATCATCTTTGATGACCTTACAAAACATGCGGATGCGTATCGCGAATTGAGTTTACTATTGCGCAGGCCCCCCGGCCGAGAAGCATATCCAGGGGATATTTTTTACCTCCACTCGAGGCTTCTTGAACGTGCATGCAAACTGAGTGACAACCAAGGGGGAGGATCAATCACTGCGATTCCAATCATTGCGATGCAGCAAGGTAATATCTCCGCTTATATTCCAACCAACCTCATTTCAATTTGTGACGGCCAGATTGTTTTAGATAAAGAAAAATTCAACAAGGGTTTCAAACCTGCTGTTAATATTGGTATTTCCGTCTCACGCGTTGGGAGTGCCGCCCAAACTGAAGTAATCCGAGGCTTGGCCAATACACTCAAGCTTGAATTGAGCCAATTTGAAGAAGTTGAAAAATTTACACGTTTTGGTACAGAGCTTGATGAATCTACCACACAGATGATCAAACGTGGTCGCCGATTACAAAAAATTCTTACCCAAACCATTCACCGCCCTTATTCTTTAAGTGAACAAGTTTTACTCTTATTTGCCGCAAATCGCGGTTACTTGGATTCAGTAAAAATAAACGATCTGAAAAAGTACGAGAGAGAATTTCTTGTCTGGTCAAGAAATAATAAACCTGATGTATTAGAAATAATTAATATTGAAAAAGTTTTCACTCCGGACATAGAAAATCAAATAAAAGATTTACTCGATTCATTTTCTTCGCGTTGGGAAAAAGGAGATGACGCAAATGAATAAAATGGTAATGGCAGTCATCCCCCGTGATGAAGCGGAGCATGTTCTTGATGCACTAATCAATGCTGGTCATTCAGCAACTTTCATGGAAACCAAAGGAGGTATGCTGCGTCAATCTCAATACACACTGTTCACAGCAGTCAGCAGCGAAAAGCTTGATGATGTCTGCGAGATCATTAAGAATAGCTGCAAATCAGATATCATCCTCGATGAAGACGATCTTACCAAACAGGAAATCCTCGAAAATTCAGATGCGCAAAAACTTGGTGGAGCTGTGGTTTTCGTATGGGATCTGGATAGACTCGAGACTTATTAATAAATGAGCCGGAATATTGAAATCATAAACCGCAGAAAAGATAATATAGAAACAATCAGCCCACTTCTCTCCGCACTGCGGACAATTTCTCTTTCAAATTGGCGCTCATCCCTAAACAGGGAGAAAAACCTAAAATCCTATATCGATCAACTTGAAAGTGCTCATAAAATTGTTAAAGAAAACACCAACATAAATTGTCCTCATGAAATTTTACGGAAGAAGATACTGTATATCATTGGCACCAATCGCGGGTTATGTGGGAATTTCAATAAGAACATCCACAATTTTTTTATCAAAGAAAGTTTAATAAAAAATGATGAATTAGAAATAATATTAATTGGGAAACGATTATCTCGGGTTTTTAAACAAGCTAATTTATTAATTACAAATACTCTGGATTTTCCAGATATCAAGAATATTCAGGGCTTTACAATCCCTCTATCGAATTCTGCCGCTACAAACTTCCAGCACGCATCCGTTTCCGTTCTTTACAACAATTATATCGGGGCTAGCAAATATATAACTACACTGCAAAGAATTTACCCACGAGAAGACACTAACCTGGTTAAAAGGGAAAATAATAGTAGTGGGTTCATCGTTGATACAGATCCACAACATCTAATGAGAACGATTGAATTCATCTCATTTAATTCACGTTTGCAGCTATGTCTTCTATCATCATTAGCTTCCGAAAGCTCTGTAAGATTTTCAATTATGGAGAATGCGGGGAGAAATGTGGATGACATGATCAATGAACTAAAGATAATAATTCAGGACCACCGCAGGGGAAAGATTACTACAGAGACCCAGGAACTCGCGGTTTCTTCCGGGTTATTGAATTCTGACAAGTAGAACCTTATAATCCCATAAACTGCATCATGGAGGATCCTGTTAGAGCAAAAATCAACATTTTAAGGATCTTACCAATAGCGCACCAAAACAAAAAGCGCGCAACGGACATTTTTAGCGCTCCTGCAACAATTCCAGTTAGGTCGAAAAAAGGATTTGGTATAAAAGCCATGACCAGTACGGTTAGATCGCCATATTTTTTCATCCACTTAGTTAATTCTTGATACCAATCCTTTCTTTCAATTACAAACTGACCACTGAATCCCGCAAGGTATCCGGTAAGTTCACCCAAAGCTGCGCCACAACCGGCTGCTAATGCAACCCAGAATGGATTAAAAACAGCCCCCATAGCAGATGTGAATACTACTCCAGGGATTGGCATGATAAGAGTTGCATTTGAGAGGATCGACACGAAAAAAATACCTGCGTAACCAAATTCCGTAAACTCTTTAATTTGGTTACGATTTAGTAAAAGGAAGATAGTGAGCAAGAGCAGAGCAACTAAAATAAATACCCTCAACAATAATATTCGCTGTCTTTTAGACACCATCATCACTCTGGCTTGTTAAGGAGTGCTTCGATCCTTGCTATCACCATATCCATTGCAACCGCATTCAAACCCCCTTCCGGAATTATTACATTGGCGTATCTTTTTGAGGGTTCCGCGAACTCCAGATGCATCGGCCTAACTGTGGTCAGGTATTGATGGATAACCATATCCGTCGTTCTCCCCCTTTCAGAGATATCACGCTGTAAGCGGCGGATAAATCTTACATCAGCATTTGTATCAACAAATAACTTTACATCAAATAATTTTCTCAATTCTGGTTCTGCAAAAATTAAAATACCCTCAACAATTATGACGCGCTGCGGATCTACGCAGATTGTCTTACCTGTTCGGGAATGTGTGCTGAAATCATAAATCGGCAGCTCAACAGATTGCCCATTTTTTAATTTATGAATATGTTCAATCATCAATTCGGTTTCCAAAGAATCCGGATGATCAAAATTGACCGCTGCTTTTTGGTCTGGCGGGAGATCACTCAATTCCCGGTAATACGCATCATGCGGCAAGTAGGAGATATGCTCTTTTCCAACTCTTTCTAAGATAACATTTGCAACAGTTGTTTTACCGGAACCTGTTCCTCCCGCTATCCCAATGACTAATGATTGAGGTTTCCCTTGCATAATTAAAATTATACTTCACATAGTTTTTTTGTTTAATTTTTGATAAAATACAGTTCGATAAAAATATAATTTCTTATGATCAATATTGATATCTCTTTGTACTATCATTTAAGAATAAAAGCCGGTGCCGGAACAATTTCATTATCCGTCCCTGTTGGCATAACAATTAAAGAGGTTAAACAAATCCTGGAAGAGAAGCACCCCGCTCTAATCACTCATCTTGATAATGTAATGATTCTGATGGGAAAGAAAATAGTATTGGATGAAGATACACTACAACAAAACACTAAGATCGCGTTTCTCACGCCTATTGGTGGGGGATAATTAGGAACAATGATGAAGAATAAAACCAGTATCAGCTTATTGTTATCTGTTGTAGTAGTTTTCGCATCATCTTGTGAAAAACCAGATGCACAACCTGTTCCAGAGGATCCCGATATCAATGGCAGCAATTTAGAGGTTATCCAGCCTGTGGCACAGGATTATCCCTGTAATAATATTTTTTACCCCTTAGCTCTAGATAACCAATGGATTTATCAAATCCAAATAGAGGGGGAGGGTGGACAACCTGAAATAACAGAATTGGGATTGACAGTATCAGAGGTTAATGAATCAAGCGCTGTGTTATCCGCGCTTGATTACGATACGGGTATCGTAACGCAATCCACTGCTGAATGCGAGGATGGATCCATCCTCAATTTTCCGATAACGGAAATGAATCTGGTGTTTGGGGAAGTGGCTGGGGATTTACGGCTCCAATACAATTCTGGGGTTTTCATGCCTTCTTATGCTGATTTCGAGGTGGAAAATTGGGCAAACACATGGGAAACAGATTTCACTGCATCCGGTGTGATCAATGGAAAATATGATGATGAAACAGTAACAATAAATCTTTCTAAAAGTCCGGTTCAAATGTCCTGGCAGGTGATAGGAAAAGATGGAACGATACAAATCCCAGCAGGGAATTTTGATGATGTAATGTTAATTAAACGAAAAGTGACATTTGAAGTAACCTCACTTAAAGCAACTGTTGAAGGCCAAGAAATAGATATTTCCACTACCCTCGTCCTCAATTCAAACATGTGGTATTTGCCCTATGTTGGTTTACTAAAACAGGAATTAGATTCTGCGACAATCAACCTTTACGGAATTGATTTTCCGATTGAATCAATAGGTAAAATTGAATTGAAATCTTCAAATACCATAAGATAGTTTTCTTTAAAATGAACGCACTTTATATGAAAGAGTGCGTTTTCTATTTAACAATCACCTGATTAAACGTTGATTGGCAGCTTATATCAGGAAAATATTTCTTAGCCTGAGCATGCCCGGACTGGACTAACTCTAAATTGACAAATTTATCATTAGATATTACATAACGAAGTAAACGCCCATATTTATCCGTTTCAGATTGATCTTTAAATAGGTATATGAGTGAAGTTGATAAAACTTTCTTATTAGCTTCTGCTGCTTCCACTGCCGCTTGATAATTATCACTATCGAATTCAGGAGTGTCAATACCAATATACCTGACTTCAATAATTGATCCTTGAATTGCAACACGAATTGAATCTCCATCAATGACATCGATCAAATTCCCTACTTCATACGTGGAGATATCAGGAATACAATCAACACCTTCAATGAATGCGAATTCATCAACTATTTCAGCAGGGATTTCGTCTTGATTATCTGAAAATAGATTGGTAGAGAGAAAACTTGAAATAGTAGCACAAGACATCCCAATAAGAATCATGGTTATCCCAGCTAATAAAAGAAAGCCGCGTTTATTCAATCGGATGAGATTTCCCTTAAGAAACTTGTTCCAATCGCAGGAGGTGTAACGGAGAATGCCTCTCCTATCGTTGCCGCCACATCTGCAAATGATTGCCGGATACCCAAGTTCACATTATTTTTTACCTGCTCCCCAAATACCAGCAGCGGGATATATTCTCTTGAATGATCCGTACTTTTTGTGGTGGGGTCTACACCATGATCCGCAACAATCATAGCAATATCCGTATCCTTCATTTTATTCCGGATTGTGGGAATAAAAGCATCGAACTCCTCGAGTTTCTGCCCGAATCCTTTAACATCATTTCGATGCCCAAAGGTCATATCAAACTCCACCAGGTTAGCAAATAATAGTCCAGTGAAATCTTCATCCATAAAATCGACCGTTGCTTGAATGCTTTCCATATTGAAAACTGAGTGGTGCGTTTTTGTGATACCCCGATTTCCGAAAAGATCATCTATCTTTCCAGTGGCATACACTTCATGCCCCTCCTTGATTAAAGTATCCATCATTGTATCCGTGGGAGCAAGTATTGGGTAATCATGCCGTCGTTTTGTGCGAGTAAAGGTTTCCGCATTATCACCAATAAAAGGCCGAGCGATGACCCGGCCAACAGCATGGTCACCCTTGAGCATATTGCGCGAGATATCACACAAACGATATAATTCACCAATCGGAATGACCTTTTCATGAGCAGCGATCTGAAAAACCGAATCCGCAGAAGTATAAACAATCGGCTTTCCTGTGCGAACGTGTTCCTCCCCTAACTCTTTAATTATTTCGGTTCCCGATGCCGGTTTATTTCCCAGCACATCCAAACCTGTTAATTTTCTAAATTCATTCAGTACTTCTTTTGGAAAACCATTTGGATATGTTGGAAATGGCTTTTTTACTTCAACTCCCATTAATTCCCAATGGCCAGTTACAGAGTCCTTCCCTTTTGAGATTTCCAGACATTTCCCATAAGCTCCCCGCGTCATTTCACGCGGTGGAACACCTTCTATGGGAGTAATGTTTCCTAATCCCATTTCACCCATGTTGGGAAGTTCGAGCCCTCCTAAAACCCGCGCTGTGTTTGATAATGTATTGCTGCCAGTATCACCATATTTGCTTGCATCCGGCAATTCACCAGCGCCGACACCGTCTATAACAATGACAGTTATTCGTTCGATTTTCATTTTTCTTGTCCCATTTATTATTATGATAAATCCCAAATTATAACCCGTGAGATTAAAGAGAGATCGCAAAGGAATATGTACAAATATCTAGAGCACCATTAAATAATGTGAGCCACCGAAGGGAATCGAACCCTTGACCCGCCGCTTACGAAGCGGCTGCTCTGCCGTCTGAGCTACGGTGGCGCGGGTAAAATTATAACAGCATCCGGTTATAATCTTTTATTAGAATGAATATCGCCATCATCTCCTATCACACCTGCCCTTTAGCAACTTTAGGGGGAAAAGACACCGGCGGAATGAATGTATATGTCCGGGACCTCACAAGATATTTAGGGCAGTTTGGAATACACGCGGATGTATTTACAAGATCACAAGATGAACATGTACCACATGTCCTCCATGATCTCGGATGCGGGAACCGCGTCGTACATATACCAGCTGGTCCAGAAACCCTACTTCCCAAAAAAGAACTTGAAGGATATATAGATTCATTCGTAGATAATATTGTAGATTTCGCAGAAAAAAAGCAGATACATTATGACCTTATATTCAGTCATTATTGGTTATCCGGTCTCGCTGCTTTGAAATTGAAAAAGGTATGGAATATTCCAGTCATTCATATGTTCCACACCTTAGCGCTCTTAAAGAATAAGATTGCCCGTTCTGAGAAGGAGATTGAAGGGGAATATCGTATTGAAGGTGAAAAAAAAGTATTGTCTGAAATAGACAAGCTAATTGTCGCCACAACCGATGAAAAAGATAACCTGCAAAAATTATATTCCACACCACCGGATATCATAAAAATTATTCCCCCAGGTGTAGATACTAATCATTTCTACCCAATCCCAGTTGATGAAGCTAAAGAATTTATTGGCATTCCAGAAAATGAAAAAATGATCCTCTTTGTTGGGAGAATTGAACCCTTAAAGGGTGTAGATACCTTGATAAAAGCCATCTCACAACTGCAGCAAACTGACATTCTCTCGAGATGCCCTCATTATCTTTTCATTATTGGTGGTGATGCTGGCTCAGGTCAGGAAAAGATGAATGAGGAAATGCAGCGTTTGCAGGATTTACGGGTCAAATTAGGTGTGGGTGATCTTATTATTTTCTTAGGTAAGAGAGATCAAGATTCCTTACGGTATTACTACTCAGCGGCGGAAATGCTGGTAATGCCATCCCATTATGAATCTTTTGGAATGGTTGCGCTGGAATCGATGGCATGCGGCACTCCGGTAATAGCAACGCAAGTGGGAGGGTTGCAACATCTCGTGCTGGATAAGGAGACGGGATTTACCATTCCCAATGATAATCCAGATGCGCTTGAAGAGAAAATTACTGTATTAATATGCAAACCTGAATTGAGAGAGAAGATGAGTAAAAGCAGTGCTTCTTATGCGCAATCATTTTCATGGAATACGATCACAAATAATTTAATTGAAATCTTTGAGAAAACAATAAAAGATTTTCAATAACCGCATATCAATTATTTCCTGCTTGATCCTTTATGAATGATCTCCTTACCAAATCGTGCTTGCAGGTCATCCATTGCTTCCAACAACATTTTTTCTTTCTCAAAATCTTTATTAAATAAAGATGGCTGGTGGATGTCAGATTCCAGTTTGCTCACGCCAACACCTACCAATCGCACTCCCTTCCCTTCCAACCACACTTTTTCAAATAATTGCTTTGCGGAGGAGAAAATCACGGAATCATGGTTGGTAGGTTGATTCAGCGTAAGCTGGCGTGTGATTGTATCGAAATTTGGCCAGCGGATTTTCAATCGGATAGTTTTTCCAGACAAACCTCTTTTTCGTAAGCGCTGACCTACTTTTTCAGATAAATCCTTGATGATTGAATAAATCTCATTTTTCTTTATTAAATTATCAAAAAAAGTCCTCTCGTTACTGATAGACTTTACATTCTCATCGTTTCCAACCTGTCGGTTATCAATTCCCAATGCGCGACTTTTTAATGTGTCTGCAAAACTACCCAGTATTTTTTCCAATTTTTCAATTTGAATTTTTTGAATATCTCCTATCATAACTATTCCAAAATCCTGAAGAAGTTTTTCCAACTTAGGACCAATACCCCACATTTCTCTAATTGGAAGAGTTTTTAAAAATAATTCCTCCTTTCCCTGTGGTATTACTTTAATCGCCATTGGTGGTGTTGACTTTTTATGATCAGATTTCCCAATATTCGTAGCAATTTTTGCCACCAATTTATTAGAAGCAACTCCAATTGAGCAGGGTAAACCCGTTTCCTTTCTTATTTTCATCTGTAAATCTATTGCAATATTCTTGGGTTCTTGATGTAGGTCACTCACATCAAGAAATGCCTCATCGATGGAGATCGACTCAACTAGAGGAGAAATATTTTGAAGAATGTCCATCACACGCTTGGAATATCTGGAATAATATTCATAATGTCCCCTTACAGTTAGAAGATTCGGGCACATACGCATAGCCTTCCGCATTGGCATAGCAGAATGTACACCTTGCAAGCGGGCAGCGTAGGAACATGAAGTAACCACTCCCCTCCCATCCGAAGTTCCACCCGTCGCGAATGCCTTATCCTTTAATGATGGATCCAATAATTCTTCTACAGAGCAAAAAAAGGCATCCAGATCCACATGCAATATTTTTCTCATATACTTTCCTACAGGATAGTATTTATGTTCTATTATATAATTAAAAAAATCCGCTAGAAAACGGATCTATATTTTTTTTATTACATTTGCGTCTTTAGCGATTCAATTGCTTCAACAGGTGTTGGATCGATTTCATACATCATAGCAAGATAATAGGATACGTAATCCCCAAATATAATAGCTTTCCACATTTCCGCCATCTTTTCCTCTGCAGAAAAATCAACCTGATCTGTACATAACCCGGCAACCATAAATTCAGTAAGAGTAAGGTCCATTCTTTTCTTATTTCTTGGATAATAATGTTTGGATTTTAGGAACACGGTAAATATTTTGGGTAGCATTTTCGATGGTTGCAGAACCCCAGCCAGAGTATTATGGTCAGCTTCCGGAATAATTTCATATTGCGCCCAGCACTTGGCCAATTCATTGATCTGAGTTTTCCACCGCCGGGAAACCGGGCTTAGGTGTTCTGCGCCAAAAACGGAGACATGCTGATCAACCAGCTGCCCAGCAAGTCTCTTTGCTGGATTGTTAACAATTGGCACATCAGCACCAATTTTTTTACAAAATTTATTCATTGCTAATACAGCGGTTTTTATTGCTTCATCTTGTTCCGGGATTATGGATAACCTGGCAAAAAGACGCAATAGCAACCCAAAAGAAAACCCAACGGCTGCCCTTGGTTGGCCCACATGCTCAAATTTCCACGCAACAATATCATTCTCAGCAGCAGTTGAGAAAAGTTTTCCCCCAGTGGTTATCACTACAATCGTACAATTTCTTTTTATTGCTTGTGAGAGCACTGAATTTGTCTCTTCTGTATTTCCAGAGTGTGACGAACATACAACCAGACAATTCTTTTCCATCGCCCATCCAGGAAGTTGATAATCGCGAAGTACGAAGGTAGGGATTCGTAAATCTGGAAATGCATAATCTACAAGTAAATCCGCCCCGATAGCTGATCCCCCCATTCCAGCGATAACAATGCGGTCTAACTTCTTATTCTCCGGTAAAGGGAGATCCCTACCCAGAAAAAATGCTTCTTTTAATTGGCCAGGTAATTTCTGGATCGCTCCAAGCATATCGCCGTGATCAATGGATTTGAATTGCTGGAAGGAATTTAAATTCATTAGTACCTAAATTATTCCGAATCAGAAAACGCCTTGACCACCTGTTTTAAGAAGTTTATAGCCACTTGCCATTCTTCATTAAAAAAGTGTAGGGTTACATTGTTAATTTGCAAGTGATAAGTAATTTCCCCATCAGGTTCCTTTGCAGTATAGGCAAAGCAATCATCAGTTTCTATGATTGTTTTTATTCTTGTCTCAGTATCTTCATTCATTCTTTCTCCCTTTTCAATAGTTTATCCAATTCTTCAGATTCTTTTTTACCACCAACCTAAATGCATATTCACATTTCGTTTTTAAATAAAAATGATCTTTTCAAGACCTGATGGTCGTTTTCTGGAAATGTTCCATTTATTGAATAATTACACCCATATCTAATTTTCATTTACAGAACTTCAAGAAGATGATCAGATATTAAGGACAAACTCCTGGACTCATCGAGTTAAAAAATCCAGCAAACAAATTGCACCACTGATTGGTTGCTTCGATGACAATCAGAGGGATTACACAGAAAATTACAAAAAATATCAAGGCAGCTATTAATATGATCCACCAAGTGGGTTTTTTTTGATCCTCTGTTTTTTGGTTAGATGTTCCCTTTTTCTGGTCTTTTTTATTTATTCTCACAGGTTCAACTTTATCGACTCGTTCTTTTAATGGTTTTTCAACCTCACTGATCTCCTCTTTAACTCTGGTTGCCTTTGATTGATCTGATTCATCCAGTTGAGAAAGTTCGGGGATTTCAGAAGATTCAAGAATTTCATCGTATTTTTCATACACAAATTCGAGTACGATATTTTTTCCAAGGCTGATCAAGTCTCCATTTTCAATCGCGGTTGGTTTCCTTAATTTCTTGCCATTTAAAAAAGTCCCGTTGGTAGAATTTTGATCTTCAATTTGAAAAGTGTTTCCTTTTCTTGTTATCGCTAGATGATTTTTAGAAACTTCAATATCCTCGATAACAATATCACTGTTTGGATCTCGACCGATGGCACTTTTTTCTTTAATTAAATCAAACGTTTTACTGATTTTATCGCCTGCTTTGACTATTAGTTTGACCGTATCCGTCATAAGCACCTCCTGATATTTTATAATAAATTATAGAAATAAAAAAAGTCAAGTGTGTCAAGTAAAAAAAACTCCCCGCCATGCCGTGTGCGGCGTAGTTTTGAACCTGCTTTCGCAGGATGGGTTCTTCCTCGTTAGCTCCGCCTTGGCTTACGCCTATCGCGTCACATCCGTAAGACAAGAACCCTTTATTTAAGGTGTTGGCTCAAAACATTGAGTGCCGCATCACGAACACAGCAGGGCTTTAATCTTATACCATATTTCAACCGTACTGCATAGATTTGGGATTTCGGATAGACAACTTGACATAGGACTATGCAGAAAATACACTTAATAACATACCCATGCATACAATCAGAACTTTTTTCGCAATAGAATTGCCAACATCTACTTTAGAGCAAATCGAAAAAGAATCATATGATTTAAAGAATTCCATACCAGGGAAAATTAAATGGGTAGCTTTCGGTTCGATGCATATCACCATAAAATTCATCGGGGAATTCAACCCCGAACACCAATCTTCAATCCAGAAAGATCTTCGATCTCATCTAAGTGGATTAGGAGAAATCAAGTTATCATTCGGAAAAATTGGGGTATTTCCAAATAAAAAGAATCCAAGAGTAGCCTGGTTGGGCTTGAATGATTCCGGACAACTTATTGAGCTGGCACAGATTGTTAATCTCGTTTCCAGCAATTATGGTTACCCTCAAGAGAAGAGGAGTTTTTCACCACATTTAACTATTGGTAGGGTAAGGACTAATGTATCCTCAAGAGACAGGGAGCTGATCGGTCAAATGATAACCAATTATAGATTCGTAAAAATTGATCCATTTACAACTAACAGGTTAAGCTTCATCAAAAGCTTACTCACTCCTAAGGGTCCTGTATATTCGACGCTTTTTGAAACCCCCCTTTGATCATTGTATATGCTACAATTTGAATTCTTATTTTCAAAACCTAGAGGTGAATACTGTTAAAAACAGATACTATAAATATTACACGTGAGTTAGTTCGCGCGCTAGAAGATAAAAAGGCTGAGGATATTGTTTTACTAGACTTGAGGGGAATTGCAATTTTTACTGATTTTTTTTGTGATCTGTTCAGGTACAAGTGACCGAATGCTAAGAAGTCTTCTTAAAACATCAAAAGAATCCATGCATAAATTATTTGATCTTAAAGGAAAAATTCAAGGAATTCCCAGTAATGGGTGGATTGTAGTGGATTACGGAAATTTTGTCCTACATCTTTTTTCACCTGAGCAAAGAAATTTTTACCTCCTCGAAGAACTATGGGCAGAAGGTAAAATCTTGCTGCGTATCAAATAACATATCCCATGCATCATAGCAATTCAATAAACGCTGCTATGACTTCTTTACTGTGTTTTGCGGGTTTTACGC
>Ga0255413_1002_pt1 | contig 24285 bp, 18 predicted proteins | sample ANMaggSeSYBR01K5_FD_182651 | JGI IMG/M metagenome (GOLD analysis project Ga0255413, IMG submission 182651) | Sediment cell enrichment communities from methane seep in Santa Monica Basin, California, United Staets - ANME aggregate JGI... | ecosystem: Environmental > Aquatic > Marine > Cold seeps >... | reverse complement strand
ATCTTCAGTTAATACCGATAAAATTTCACGGGTTACGATCTCGGCGAGCGTTTCAATACTTTTAATGTCAGTTGTCATCTCTTTAGCCCTCTTTCGAAAAGCGCTTTTCAATTTCAGTGATCTTATCCACACGCCGCGTGTGCCTGCCCCCCGCGAAAGGAACTTCCAGCCATGTTTTAACGATCAATTTCACTTGATTGATTCCTAACAAACCTGCACCCAGCGATAAGACATTGGCGTTATTATGTTCACGGGAGTTATTGGCAGTGGCAAAGTTGTAGCACATTGCTGCACGCACTCCAGGTACTTTATTGGCCGCGATACAGCTGCCAATACCGGCCGCATCAATCACGATCCCGCAGCATGCCTTTCCAAAACGCACTTTTTCTGCGACAGCCAGGGCAAAATCTGGATAGTCAACAGACTCTTTACTGTTTGTTCCACAATCAATCACACTATGCCCAAGTTCCTTGATATATTGAATTAATATATTCTTCATTTCATATCCGCCGTGATCGCAGCCGATGGCAACGATTATTTTTTCGGAGGAATCGCAGGGTTGGCTTGCCAGGGATGGGGAAGAGGACTCTAAATTTGTTGGCTTTAATCCCGATCCGGTCGTGTCCAATACCTTTTTCACGATATTGCGAATTTCTGTTTCAGATATATAATCCATATAGAACCATGTCCTTTTTACTTGACAGATCGTAATGATCGATGATATGATGACTGGTAAAGACCACATAACATCATTATGGCCATAATAATAGCACAAATTAAAGGGTGTGTCAAGCATGATTGATCCTACTGATGTAATACCGAAATATTATCAATTGGCGAATATTCTCCGCCAACAAATCGAGAATGGAGATTTTCAGCCTTATGACGCGATCCCATCCGAACGCCAGCTGGAGCAGCGCTATAACCTCAGCCGGCCGACGATACGCCAGGCGATCGATCTTTTGAGCAGGCGGGGGTACTTATATCGTGTTCATGGAAAAGGAACTTTTGTCTCACCGCCAAAATTGCAGAAGGGTATGCTGGAATTGACGAGTTTTTCAGAAGATATGCGCAAGCGCGGATTAAAACCCGGGCAGAGAATTCTGGAATTTGGGTATGTAAAACCAGATAGCAAGCTCAGGCAGCAGTTGGTGATCCCTGACAGCGAAAAGAAAGTGCTACGGATTAAGCGCCTGCGCTATGGAGATGAGGTGCCTATGGGGTTACAGGATTCTTTTTTAGCACTAGATAGCGCGCAAACCATTACGCGAGAGGAAATCGAGGAGAAGGGATCGATTTATGTGATTCTGCAGGAGAAATTCGGCATCTATCCAACTGAAGCGGATGAGACTTTAGAAGTAACCCTTGCCACGCATGAAGAGGCTGAATTGTTAAAAATAAAAGAAGGCAGCCCGCTGCTGCTGAACGAGAGGACACTTTGGTCGCAGGACCGAAAAGCGATCGAATTCGTCCGAATTCTTTATCGGGGAGACAAGTATAAATATTTTGTGCGCTTGACGCGCAAACGATAATTTATGCTACTGATCTGCAGCAAACACATTTGGTGTGGAGAGCCCGCGGATTTTGTTCGGTGGCCAATAAACCGCGAATGCTTTTCCGATTACATTCTCCAGGGGCACGAATCCCCAAACGTGAGAGTCGGCGGATGGGTTGCGGTTGTCACCGAGAACGAATAGGGCGTCTTCTGGTACGTCCCATACACCCTCATATTCAGGGGCGGCAGAAATATACGGTTCATGTAATGCTTGGTTATTGACCCTAACATTACCATCAAGAACAATGACCTCATCACCCGGTTTGCCAACAACCCGCTTTACATAATCCAGATCCGGTTCCAACGGGTAATGGAATGTGATGATATCACCGTAATCAATTTCACCGAATGTATAAGCGAGTTTATTAACAAGCAGTACTTCTCCAGGTACCAGGGTTGGCTCCATGCTGATCTTTTGGACACGCACTCGGGCGACCACGCCGTCAATGAGGAAATACAGCACCAGCGCCATTGCGATCATTTCGACCGTGTCTATCAATGGTTTTAACTTTGATTTCCATGAATTTTGCGGTAATTTTTCGGGTTGATCTGGCAAAATAAAACTCCCTACCTCTATATTTTTATGCGATTATACACCTATCGCCCCCTGGGTTTGAGTACAAGGCGGATGGGAGTGCCCGTGAATGGATACTCCTTGCGCAGTTGATTCTCAATATAACGCAAATAGGTGAAATGGGCTAATTCAGGATTGTTAACAAACAACATGAAGGTTGGCGGGTCACTGCGAACCTGTGTGCCGTAATAGATGCGCAGGATCCTACCGGTTTTGGATGAGGGTGCGTGCTGATCCTGCGCCCGCAGCAAGATTCGATTCAGGACACTGGTTTTTAATTTAACAAGGCGCTCTCCCTGTACGCGCAGCGCCTCAGGAAGCACCGTAGAAACGCGCTTACCGGTTAGAGCAGAAATAAAAAGAATAGGCACAAAATCCATAAAATTCAGGGAATACTGGATGCGTTTTCGGAATTCTTCCATTGTAAATGTATCTTTTTCTACGGCATCCCATTTATTAACCAGCACAACCGCGCTTTTCCAGGCATCAAGGATAAACCCGGCTATATGGGTATCCTGGGCGGAAATGGGTTCAGTGGCATCAATCATCAAGAGAGCAACATCGCTGCGTTCAATTGCTCGCAAACTTCGGATGACGCTATATTTTTCAACACCGCGGTCGATTTTTCCGCGCTTTCTGATACCGGCAGTGTCAATAAGTGTGATCTCAGCGTCCTGGAAGGTGATATGTGTATCCAGCGCATCTCGCGTTGTGCCTGCGATCGGGCTGACAATGGCGCGTTCTTCCCCCGCAAGCTTATTTAATAGGCTGGATTTTCCAACGTTTGGTTTTCCCACAATCGCGATCTTGATAGATTCATCTTCCTCATTTTCTTCATGTAATGGAAGCACATTGACAAGAGCATCCAATAGATCGCCGGTTCCTATCCCGTGAATTGCAGATACGGAATGCGGTTCCCCTAGTCCAAGCTTGTAAAAATCAAATGCGTTCGCGCGCAGTTCCGCATTATCGGCTTTATTAACAACGAGCAATATCGGCGGGATTGTGAGGCCGTTCTGCTTTTTCTGCCGACTGCGCAGCAGATTGGTGACTTCCTGATCAGCAGATGTTAGGCCATCTACCGCATCCACCAGGAAAAGGATAGCGTCTGCTTCCTGAACGGCAACTAATGCCTGGTCACGGATCTCCTGAATATATTCAGCAGAAGATATACTGAGTGGGGTCTTCCCTCCACCGCTGGTTGGGTCAATACCCCCAGTGTCTATGATATGAAATCGGAGTCCGTTCCATTCGGTTTCCGCGAAGAGACGGTCACGAGTAGTTCCGGGAGTATTATCAACGATAGCAAGCCGCTCCCCTGCAAAACGATTAAAGAGGGTGCTTTTTCCTACATTTGGGCGTCCAACAATAGCTACGATGGGCAGAGTCATTTCAATTCCATTTTTTATTGGTTAGGATCTGCTGTCATCGGTGTTAATTCAACTTCGATCGTTGCGGGAAGTAGAGATTGAACCAGAACGCTCTGTATATTGATCTCAATGGAGGGTTCCAGTTGATATGTGCCTTCCTCGAAATCAGCGAGATCTATAAATATGCGGACATTGCCCTCGATCAGCTCGTCAAGGGTGGGCAGTGGACCGGAAAGAATGATATCCACGCGATCTGGCGAAAGAACAGCGGACAGTTTTTGATCTAATCCAATGGTTTCAACTGGCAGGTTAGTCAGAGTTCGGCTGCCCTGGATGGGGGCGATCGATACGGATACCTTTATGGTGGATTCACCGACAACGGTCATACCCGAAGGGAGATCAAGCGGAAGTGAGACAACCATATCTTCACTGGAATCGCTCAGGTTCAATGGTTGTGTTTCAATGAACCCCGGGAGATCATTGATTAACTCATTATCGGTAGAAAATACTGTAACTACTAAGGGATTAAGAGAAATACGGTTTAAGCTGTAGCCGCTTTCGACCTGGCCGATGGTAACAACTTTAACGGAAACAGTTCGGTACCCACCACGCTGGGTGATGTTCATCCGCACATTGACTTCTTCCGGAGAGATCGAGACCCCGCTGACTAGCAGCCCGTTTTCGTCAACCGCCTTCAATGCCAGAGTTTCATCGATATTTTCCTTTGCCTGGCTGATATCCAGCACCGCTTGGATTCCAACAACCTGATCAACAAGGGAAGCCGGACCATTTATTGTAGCGGTTTCTTTGCCCAGAATGGGATTTTCCGCCTCGTACCCGATAGCAGGGCTGGAGGGTTGAACAAGATCAATTTTGAATGATTCACTGTAAATTTCTTCTATTACGGTTTCAATCACATCAGGAGAAAAGCTCTCCACTTTAACGGGCTGTGCGTCTATTTGTAAATTTACTGGCACAGAATGATTGCCTGCGGTAAGGCCGCTCAAGTCAGCGATCGCGCGGACCGCATTGGAGGAGGTTAGTTCCGATCCCCAGGTGGAGACAGGCGCGCTGAGTGTTAACGTTATCTGTTCAGGAACTTCGCTGGTGATAACAAGCGCAGGGTTCAGTCCAAAAAGCTCTATAGGCACCGCGCGCGCATAGCTTCGTTTTTCAACAGGGTCTGTGTTAGTGACAGCAAGCACCCATACTACGACAGCCAAGGCTACTGCACTAAACAATGAAGGCAGATTCTTAGTAAATCGTTCAAATAGAGATGTTTTTTTCATTCCTGCTTTTCTCGAAAGTGAATTACTTTATTAACCCAATGCATAATATTAGTGCGTTCCTGGATTTCCGCTTGCTGTTTAAAGAATGCAATGAGCACGTTTTCCAATTTATCCGCGCTGATGCGGCGGAGAATCCGCCCGCGGTGAGCCAGCGAAATAGCGCCGGTTTCCTCGGAAACGACAACAGCGATCGCATCAGTTGTTTCGGAGATGCCTAAAGCAGCCCTATGGCGAAGCCCCATCTGCCTTTCAGGCGAGCTGTTGAGCACACCGCTGGCTGACAGGGGCATGATGCAGGCAGCGGCGGTAACCCGATCCACCACAATGATTGCCGCTCCGTCATGCAGCGGTGTGTTGGGGTAGAAAATCTGCAGCAGCAACTCAGCAGAGACCTGTGCTCCTATTTTGATACCGGTATCCTCGTATTCGTACAGATCATCTCTTCTCTGGAGTATGATCAGAGCACCCTGCCGAAAAGCTGATAATCGCGAAGCCGCGCTTACTACATCTTTGATCATACCTTCGATCGCTTCCATATTCATAGTTGATCCGCGCAGTGTGAATGTGCTGGAGCCAGCACGCCCGATGCGCTCTAAACCGCGCCGTAATTCGGGTTGGAAAATAACAGGAATGGCGATTAAGAGTGAAGGAAGCGTTATGCTGACCAACCAGGAAAAAGCCGGAAGATTGACCAATGTGGTCAGCAAGCTAATCATGATGACCAGGAAGATCACACCACGCATCAGTGTGCGTCCCTGTGTTTCGCGTAGAACGATCAAGAGCACATAAAAGATGGCGCTGACCAATATAAGGTCAAGAATGGTCAGCCAGCTAACTCTCTGGATAAGAAATAAGATCTCGGAAAATAAATCATCCATAAAATCTGCTACTCATATGCGCTTGTCAAATAGATCCAAGGCATCACACACTTTCTTTTGATATAGATTGTACCCTGCCTTGTTCCAATATGAAATATCTACATTGCGGGAGGGCATACTCTTGTAGCCGCGTTTCCTAAGGAAAGACTTCCTTTCATTTAAATGGTCTTCTATTGGAAACATGATCCACTGGGTCATGTGCAGGCGGCTAAATTGTTCGATTAGTGCGAGTGTCTTTTTGAAATCTTTACCGACTGTATCTGAATTAGCATAGTTATGCCCTAACAAAACAAACTCGAATTGGGACAGATCCCAAATGGTGATGTTCTCATTAGTAAATATATCCGGGAAAGCAAAAAGAAAATGCTGGCATATTAGTTGCGTGAAATTCTGTCGCGTAGGGTTCTGGCGGGCGGGAGGAAAATTCGATTTATCCCCCAACCATGTAATGTTTTTGGCAGGTTGGTTCTCTTTATATATGAATTCCTCGAACGCAGAAATATTATCTGAAGAAGGTGTGATCAGGAAGTCTTTTGAAAATGCGAGTAAATCGGATGTTCTATTAGTACAAACAGAAAAACCCTGCTTTTTCTTCTTCGTTTGATCCCAGGCTTCTGTGACCTGCAGCCATGTCTTATACACTTCACGGCTATTTTCTATAACCACATCTGCTCGCTGTCTCTTGTTTTTAGATGGTGATTGATGAGAAAGGCGTTCTTTTATATCCGTGTGGCCCATTCCCCGAGCATGTGAAAGCCGATCAAAGATAACTTGCTCCCGCGCATCTACCACCCAGATACTGTCGCACATACCCGCAAGGTCAGATTCGAGCAGTTTGATCGCTTCGATAATGATGATAGGCAGGCGGGCATGCTGGATCATATTCGCCGCTGCAATTGAAACGAGCGGGTGCAGGATATTTTCCAGTTCAATAAGCGCTTTTTCATCGCTGAACACGATATGCGCAAGTTTTACGCGATCAACTGCCCCGTGGGTGTCTAATATCGATGGGCCAAATCGGTGAATAATCTGTTCTTGAGCAGGCCCATCTGGTTTCAGCGCTTCATGGGTAAGAATATCTGCGTCAATCCCATAGGCGCCCAGATGCTGGAGCATTTTACGGACAAGGCTCTTTCCTGTGCCAATATTGCCGGTTAATCCGATTATGAAGCGGTCTTGATGCGGGTTAATTTCACCCATTGTGCATTAATTGTAGCTTTGGGGGTGTATGATGTCAAATTTTGGGGCTTGCTTGACAAGGTATAGGCAAGCGTGTAGAATAGTTTTGCTTCAAGCCGAGATAGCTCAGTTGGTAGAGCACGCGACTGAAAATCGCGGTGTCCACAGTTCGATTCTGTGTCTCGGCATAAAAACCCCGATTGATAACGGGGTTTTTCTTTTTCTGATAAAATCTCTCCAAAATGGAACTGATTAAACGCTTTGGCAAACAGTTTGCGGTTGGATTCTCAGCGGCTGGTGTGCTGTTGATTACTTTGAGCTTTTTCCTCTCCCGACAACCAATCAGCGCAGAAATTTGGCTGGATGGAGGAGATGAACCTGCGTCTGTGATGGCTGGAAGCCCATTGGCAGCTAACTGGCTGATGGAAGCTGGAATTCGCGTTTTTCCGAATGATAGTGTGCGCTACGGCGGCATCCCTATTCCGTATGATTTCAAACTACCGGCGAAGAATGGGCAACACTTGTTATATAAACCCGCAGTTCCAATCACGGTACAAACTGCCAGTGATAGCATTCAATTTTACTCAGGTGCGGAAACACTGGGAGAAGCGCTATGGGAACATAGTATCTTCCTGAAAGCGAGTGATGACCTTTCCCTCCCGCTAAGCACAGCATTGAATCAGGCAATAAGCGTCACTCTCCTTCGCAGCCAGCCAGTGAGAATCCAGCTGAGAGAGGATGAGATCGAAGTACCAGTTTCTTCCATGACCGTTGGCGCGGCACTGGCAGAAGCTGGCATCTCGCTGCAATTCTTGGATTACTCGATTCCGGCGGCAGAACAGCCAATCCCGGCGGACAGACATATCCGCGTTGTCCGTGTGCGGGAAGAAGTGCTGACAGAGGAGACGATCATTCCGTATTCCGAAGAGCGTGTATCTGACCCGCAAATGAATGTTGGCGAAGAACAGGTGCTGCAGACAGGCGAGAACGGCGCGCAATCTGTCACTGTGCGGGTACGCTACGAGGATGGGGAAGAGGTATCGCGCTCGGTTCTGGCGGAATGGGTATCTAAAACTCCGGTCGCGCAGCGCATCGCTTACGGCGGTAATGTGGTTGTGATGACCTTTGATTCCTCAGAGGGCGCGGTGGACTACTGGTTGGCGATGGATGTTCACATCACATCTTATTTAGATACTGGCAGCCCAACTGCCAGCGGTGTGTGGCCGTATTACGGCGCGATCGCTGTCTCTCCGGATTGGTATTCGATCTTGAAAGGTGCCAGCATCTACGTACCGGGATATGGAGTTGGGACCGTGCTGGATGTATGCCCGGGGTGCGCGGGAAAACCGTGGATTGATGTGTTCATCCCAACTGACCAGTATGTATCGTGGAGCAGGACGGAAACGGTGTATTTCCTGCCGCCGGCGCCTGATAATTTCACCGGTAAACTACCGTGATGTTTGAACCGCTGGCTGTGCCTTCTCTGATGCGTGATTACGGCATCAAACCAAAAAAAGGACTGGGGCAAAATTTCCTGATCGATGAGGCCTATCTGGCTAAGATTACGGAAGCTGCTCATATTGATAAAAACACGGATGTACTGGAGATTGGCGCCGGAATGGGCAACCTCACACGCCATCTGGCCGCTGCTGCTCACCAGGTGACTGCCGTTGAAATAGACCGGCAGTTGATCCCAATTCTAAAGAAAGTCACACGTGATTTTGCAAATGTGCGGATTGTGCAGGGGGATATCCTGGAACTTCCCGTGAATGATCTGATGGACGCTCCCGGATATGTGGTGGCAGCGAATATTCCCTACTACATAACCTCGGCGCTGATCCGTTATCTGCTTGAATGCACGGCAAAACCAAGAACGATCGTATTGACGATCCAGCGGGAAGTGGCGCAGCGCATTTGCGCTGACGCGGGAGGATTAAGTCTACTGGCGTTGAGCGTGTTGGTGTATGGTTCTCCAAGGATCGCTGCCCACATTCCTTCCCGGGCTTTTTATCCCGTGCCCAAGGTGGATTCTGCTGTGCTGGTTGTGGACCTGTATGACCAACCCGTGATTCCATACAAGCTGCTTGATTCCTTCTTTCGGCTGGCGAAAGCGGCTTTCACGCAGAAACGCAAGATGCTGCATAATGCGTTGGCAGGTGCACCCGAATTGACCAAAGAAAAAGCTGACCTTCTATTATCCCACACGGGCATTGACCCTAAGCGCCGCGCCCAAATGCTAACCATGGAAGAATGGAAGCAACTAACGAGCGCGTATGAGGATATGCTGACGAAATAGACCTGGGACGGTTATTTTGATAGAGGTTTAAGGTCGCGGTACTGGCGGGGGAGCACCCATACACGCAAGGCAGCTTCCATCTGAATTTTGAAGGACATCTTGGACTGCCCCCAACGGCGCTCCGCGAAATATATGGGAACTTCCTTGATTTGAAAGCCGAGTTTATGAGCGACGTATGCTGTTTCCACTTGAAAGACATACCCATTCGAGCGCACCCGCTCCAGCGGCATTGCAGCCAGGGTTTCTCTCCGCCACAATCGAAAACCGCCGGTCGTATCGCGGATTGGCAGGCGCAGGATGGTGCGGGCGTAGAAATTGCCAAACGCGGACATCCACTTGCGCCAAAAAGGCCAGTCCTTATCGAGGCTGCCTCCGGGTACATAGCGGGAGCCAACAGCAATATCGCAGGTTTCCAGCGCAGCAATCAGTTCGAGCACTTTGCGTGGATTATGAGAAAAATCCGCGTCCATCTGGCCGATGGCATCCGAATCACCCTTTAGAAGCTCATTGAACCCTTGAATATATGCGCTGCCGAGACCGAGCTTTCCGGCGCGGTGAATGACGGATAGGCGCTTTGGGTGGGCGCGCGCCAATTCATCAGCAATCTGCCCTGTGCCATCACTGCTGTTATCATCCACGACTAACACGTTGAGATCCGCTAAAGGCAGGTCAAAGAGAGCGGTTAGCAGCTTTGGGAGATTTTCAGCTTCGTTGTAGGTTGGGATAATGATCGTGGTTTTCAATACAAACCCTCTTTTTTCAATAGTCAAGCCATTATACCTAAAAAGACACATTTGTAACAACTTGCCCGGGTGGATTAATATATTTTTTTATTTACACTTTGTTGTGATTTGGAGGAGGTTAGTAATGAATAAAAGAACAAAGACTGCTGCTGTATAAGCATTCGCAATTATCAAAGAAGTGAACGTGATTTTCACATAATTCATCACGTTAGGGAATCCGCTTGGTTGGCTGGAGTACCCGTGCTTGTATCTTCATACGTATCAACTTTTGAGCGCAGACGGCTACAAATCCAGAGCGGTCACTGGCGCGGATGTGCTTGGATCCCTCTCAATGAGCTTAGACGTAAAATTCGATACAGTATAGAGATGTGATAAATAAACCTGTGCTGAAATCGGCCTAAGAGTGGTAAATATGGCATAATAATTGCATCAATATACATCTAAAGATTTTAATGTATATAATAGAAAGAAGGAATTGATAGGAGGAACCTATGCCTAGAAAAAGTGTTTTTGTTATTCTACTGATGCTGGCTGCTGCTTTGAGCGCATGTAATTTCCCGCTCGCGTTAGAAGATTCAGCGGATGTGGAAAATGCTGTTGCGGAGACCGTCGCCGCAATTGAAGCAAAGGAAGCGATAGTGGTCGTACCGACATTACCTCTGCTACCGACGAGCACGACGGCTGCTACCGAAGCGGTTGTGGTAGCAACTGCAACGCAAGCAGCAACGAAGGCGCCTTGTAACTCAGCAACTGCGAAAGATTTGACAGTTCCGGATGATACCAAGTACAGCGCGGGAGCGACTTTTGATAAAGGATGGACGTTCCGCAACGTGGGCTACTGCACCTGGAGCAGTGACTATAAACTCGCTTTTGACCGCGGGGATAAGATGAACGGCCCAGATTCGAAAGCGATCGGCGTGGAAGTGGCGCCCAATGGGGAAGTTGAGATCGTACTGAGTCTGACTGCACCAACTGCAGTGGGTAAATACCGCGGGTACTGGATGCTGCAGACCGCTGACGGCGCGGACATTGGCCCAGTGTGGGTGCAGATCATCGTCGAGTAAAGCGGGATTCTCCAAATTATTATTCAATTTTAAGGGCTGGCAGCCAAGCCAGCCCATTTTGGATTGGGCGCATAAACGCGTGGAATTTGTTAGATAGCTGAAAAGCACATATAATTCAGGGTTTATACTAAAGTACTCAGAAACTGGAGAAAAATATGGTCAAAAGAACCAGTATTGTTATGATGCTGATCGCCGCGCTGCTGCTTTCCGCGTGTAATTTTCCACTGTTCAGAAGCTCGGGAGAGCAGGATTCGGACACACTGGCAACCGCTGTGGCGGAGACCGTACAGGCGTTGAACGAGGGGCCGGGTTCGAATGACCAGGGGCCAGACACTCCCCTCGCAGGACTGCCCACATTAACCCCTCTTCCAACTTATACCCTGCCAGCTGTACAGGAACAACCGACTGCCACACCACTGCCATGCAATAAGGCGCAGTTTGTGAGCGAGACGATCCCGGATGACACAGAGTTCGCCAGCGGAGAGGTATTCACGAAGAGCTGGACCTTAAAGAACATCGGCACATGCGCGTGGAATACGAATTATAAGCTGACGTTCGTTTCAGGTGACGCGATGAGCGGACCAGCATCGGTTAACCTGGTGAGCGCGGTGGCGCCAAACGCGCAGGTGACTATCTCGGTTGACCTAACCGCACCGACAGACCCAGGTATCTATACTGGCCATTGGGAGATGCAGGCTGACGACGCTGAGTTTTTCGGGAAAGTGTACTTGAGGGTGAAGACAAAAACGGTGTTCTTCCAGGTGACGGGCGTGACTTATTATATGCCGCACACAACGATTGATATGGAGTGTCCAGGGGATGTGGCGATAAAAGGGGAGATCACAACGAGCGCCGCTGGAACGGCGACGTATTACTGGACGGACAGCGATAGCGGGCAGTCGGCGACGAAATCGATAATCTTTGACGCGGCGGAAGCGAAGATCGTGGACTATACGATGACCGTAAGCGGGTCCGGCGACTACTGGGCGAAATTGTATATTGATCAGCCCAACCACCAGCTGTTCGGGCCAAAGAACTTCACTGTTAACTGTACGACGCCTTAGAAGAATGGATAATGACGAGCGGCGCGGGAAAGCGCGCCGCTTTTTTGGTCCGATTGACAGGGGAATGAGATACGATATAATACCGGCATAATCTGGCGCACTAGCTCAATTTGGCAGAGCAACTGACTCTTAATCAGTAGGTTCAGGGTTCGATTCCCTGGTGCGTCATGTTTTTGTTAAATTTGATTAAATGTTACAAAAAGTGACAAAAGATGATAGTTTGAAAAAATTATGGAGGGTTTTAAGAGGATATGCAGAGGAATAACCGGGAAATGAGAAGGGTTTAAAGTAATTACAGATATTTTTTTCGCTCTTTTTCCTGACATTCTAGCGCCAGCATATTAGCCTATAAGTCTAAGCGCTTCGCTCAGGGCGAGCAGCAGTTCAGCCATTTAGAACTGGTGCTATTTGCCAGAAATGGGTTGAGAAAAGTGTGAAATTCACCGGACTCGCTGTCGTTGAGCCAATCCGATGAGTGGTCTATAATAAAATATAGGCTCAGAAATTCATTTGGGAGGGAATAAGTCGATTCCCTGTGAGCGAAAATGCGGGTGATCTGCAATTCGTTAAAAAACCAGATCCCGGAGGAGCAATGAAAACAAAAGAAGAAATTGTTACCAACTGGCTTCCACGTTATACTGGCATAGCCCTGAAAGACTTTGGAAATTACATTCTACTGGCCAACTTCGATGATTATCTGAACATGTTCTCGGATTGGTATAACGCCCCTATCTGCGGACGCGAAAAGCCCATGCCGAATGTCACCGCCGAAGGGATCACACTGATTAACTTTGGGATGGGCAGCGCCAATGCTGCCACGGTCATGGATTTATTGAGAGCCATCCAACCCGATGCCGCTCTTTTTCTGGGTAAATGCGGTGGCTTGAAAAAGAAAAATGACATTGGCGACCTGATTCTACCAATTGCAGCTATCCGCGGCGAGGGCACCTCCAACGACTATTTTCCTCCCGAAGTTCCAGCCCTGCCAGCCTTCAATTTGCAAAAAGCCATTTCGACCACCATCCGCAACCACAACCGGGATTACTGGACCGGTACAGTTTACACCACCAACCGGCGCGTCTGGGAGCACGATGAAAAATTCAAGGAATACCTGCGCCGCATCCGGGCAATGGCAGTGGACATGGAAACAGCCACGCTTTTTAGCACTGGTTTTTACAACGAAATTCCAACAGGCGCGCTACTCCTGATTTCAGATCAGCCGATGACTCCTGAAGGAATAAAAACAGCCGAGAGCGATAAAAGAGTCACGCAAGAATATTTGGATATGCACCTGAAAATTGGGGTTGACGCGCTCAAAGAACTAATTAATAATGGTTTAACTGTTAAACATTTGTATTTCTAACAACAATCAACATCGCGTGAATATAAAACATCCTTAGCTGGTCGGGGTCGATTCCAACCATATACTTAGGTTGAATGAGAGCCGACGCCCTGGCTTTATGAGTGGGGGGTGTGACGTAAGACGATTTTTTGCTTGATTTGTAAGCATAAATTGGTCTCAGGAACGACCTCTCCGAGAAAAGCCAGCATTTTCCAGCTCAAGACAAGGGATCAATGCCCGCAGGATTGAGAAAAAACTTGTTCACATTAGATGAATAAGTAAATGAACAAGTAAGTGAATATATAATGTTTAAAGGGTTTTGAATCGGAGGGTACAGAAATGAATTTTAAAGAAATAATCATACCGATTACAATCATTTTTCTATTTTCCTCCTGCACTCCCACTGCTCCTACACCCACTCCAACCGTTGTCCCCACAACCCTGCCAACCGCCACACCCAGCCCTGAACCTCTCACTGGAATAATCTTCTGGGATGCGAATGGATCCGGTTTGCAGGATGAGACTTCCTTCATCATCCCCGAATTTGATCCCGAGGATCCACCCTACTTCTTCGAACTTTTAGCGGCCAATGGCACGGGATTGGGCAACTATACCCCTGGAGAATTAGTCTCTGTCCCCGAACCACCCATCCCTGGCATTGGTGTCTGCCTGGATGAGATTTGCACCGAGACTGCCGCAGACGGTACTTTCACACTTCAACCTGAGAAAGCGCAGGATACCTACTACCTAAAGTTCTCCGATCCCAATACGGACGATCCCACCCGCGCTTTCCGCTATATCAATAAGTGGAATGGCCTGGTAGTCATTGAAAGCTATGAGATGAATGGCGTAATGGTACCAGAGCAGCATTTAAATGACACGAAAGATATTGAAATCACCAAGACACTATCTGTATCAGATAATACTCAGATAGGATTAATGCAGGGATTCCTGACATATCCATTTGTGTTGGAGCAATACCCTGAACCATTCATTTGGAATTACTTTGACATCATTGGAAATCGTTTCTTCGACAACGCTGAGAAGAACACCTATACAAAAAGTAGAGATGGGAATATCATATCTTATGATGGAAAATATCATCGAGAAGGTGGACCAACAAAATCAGGGGTGAATGATTCTCATACCGGTACAGACTTCACTATTCCTGTTGGTAATTGGATTCTGTCTGCATCACCTAACTCTGAAGTTTATTATCTCCATCATGGAGATGATGAAGAACTTCGTGTAAGTAATTCATTCACGTTATCGGGAATAAATTACAGCAATTCATACGGCCACCTTAACGCCCAACTAGTTGAACGAAGCCAGAAAGTTCCACGTGGCGGAATATTAGGTGTTTCAGGAAATACAGGAATCTATGCTGGCGGATATGAAGAGCTGCACCTTGATCTATCCATTATGAGTAATGCGGGTCATAAATATATTGATATATTCAGGACAATAATTGAACTTGATCCATTACCAGAGAATTATTGGGGAAGTGAATATTCATACTGGACAGTAGATAATATTCCTCAGTACCCCCTCGTGGAGATCATTGAATGAAGAAGATGTTAGCTATGTTTGTGGTTCTGTCCCTTTTTTCCTCCTGCACCCCCAGCGCCCCCGCGCCCACACCAACCGCCAATCCCACGCCCTTGCCAACCGCCACCCTCGTCCCCGAACCCATCACCGGCACTATCTTCTGGGATGCTAACGGCTCCGGCTTGCAGGACGAGACCTCTTTCATCCTTTCCGAGTTTGATCCCCAATCACCACCATACTTTTTCGAACTCTTGGCTGACAATGGCACGGGGTTAGGAAATCACATTCCAGGCGATCTTGTAACCGTACCTGAACCACCCATCCATGGTATCGGTGTCTGCCTGGGTGATATCTGCACTGAGACCAACGCTGATGGTACCTTTATCCTCCAGCCCGATAAAGCACAGGATACCTACAACCTCAAGTTTTCCGACCCCCACGCGGACGATCCCGCCCGCGCCTTCCGCTACGTCAACAACTGGAATGGTCCTGTAGTCATCGAGAGCTACAAAATCAATGGCGTCACCGTCCCCGAACATCATTTGAATAATACCAGTGTAATCAGATTGGATAGGATGTCAATTCAATCTAGTCCTATGATCGAAATAGGTATAATGCAAGGTTTTCTCACATTACCCTATCTGAAAGAGGATTCCTCTTTATTAGATTTACCAATTAGAAAGGGTGAATCAGAAGCACTTGCTCGAGTCTTAGGTTTTGATCACGACCCCCGAAAAGGTAAAACATTAGACTATAAGGGTGATCCCATACCAACTTCAGGCGGTTGGGATTCTCATGTTGGATGGGACTATGGTTTTCCTAAAGGCACTTATATTATTGCATCTCTTTATGGTCCTGCAGAGCAAATCACAAATATTCCCGGTAACGGTTCGCTAAATATTTTAGTAAACCATGGGTTTTCCATAAGTGGAGGAGATGTACGAACTGTTTATGGTCACTTGGATAAATACCTGGTAAGAACTGGGGAATCTGTTCATACGGGTCAAGTTGTTGGCCTGAATGGAAATTCAGGTGCCGGTGGATGGCCGCATCTTCATCTTGATTTTCTTTACGGTCAAATTAATCCTCCCGAACCAGATGATTACCTTCCTGTACAAATTCAAAAAGATCCATATGGAGTTTTAGAGCCTATCGAAGTAAACACTCCAATTGAAAGATTCAGCAGTTGGACAGTGTTTAACATCCCTCAATTCTCGCTGGTGGAGGTGATTGAATGAAAAAGATTTTTGTCCTCCTCTAAAACGCATAAAAAGGTTGTGAAGCTAGCTTTTGTTCTTTTGCAATCAGTTTTTCTTGTAGGGAATGATAACTATTTCCCTGCTGTTCCATTAACTTTTCAATCGTGGTTTCCAATTTATAAAAGGATTGTTTTGGTGTTTTCATATTCAAGGACCATATAGAAGCCAAACGGTCATCAGCAGTTTTGACTGTAAACTGACGCACTTTTTGATTGGTCAACTGCTGGATAAATCCTTCCCATTGTTCCTGCAGGGGTGCATACACCGGATGCTGAATCTCTGTTTGGCTGTCGTGTTTGATGACATTTGGATCCACTTTAACAAGCACCCTGGCCAGCACTTCCGCATCGGATCGTGGGTGAATTTCCAAATCTACCAGGATCGATCTATCCCTGAGGTGGGCCCGCCCTTACATACTCTCGCATGGCATCCATTGGCCATGCTTCCCGCCAGTCCGAGCCAAAGTGCGGCGGGTAGAGCTGTACTAGCAGCCAGTTCACGCCGATTTCGGCATACGCGCCCGACTGGGCAGCCGCTTTGGAGGGTGGTACGCTGAAAGCCACGTTAAAAGGCTGGCCTGGATCTCGCTGGGAGAGGGTGAAGCGGATGGCGTCCTGCAGTTCGCTGATGTCATCATCATTGCCAGGATTCAACAGGGGCACCATCCCGTCCCAACGAGCCATGCGCCTGAATGGTGCCTTGTGGGGCCAGTAGCCCGCCACCCACACCGGGATACGCGGAGACTGTCGCGGTTTGGGTAGAAATTGGCTTTCCTTCACATGGTAATGCTGTCCCTCGAATGAAAACGGTTCACCGCTCCACAGGCCGTTGATGATCTCCAGGCCCTCATCCAGCATAGCAGCGCGCTTCTTGAGGTCCATCTCCTCGCCGAAGTTTCTCCATTCCACATCCCCCCCTCCGCTGCTGCCGATCCCAACACCCAGAATGAGCCGCCCTTGGGAAAGTTGGTCAAGCGTAGCCGTCTCGCGTGCTACCTTCCACGGCCGCCGGCGTGGTAGTGGGGTGACCATCGCCCCCAACCTCATGCGTTCCGTACGCATGGCTATGGCGCTCAACGCCACCCATGTATCCGCCACATCTGTTGGCCAATAGCGCTGGATATGGTCCCAGATGAAAAAGCCGTCCCATCCGGCATCCTCGGCGGTAGCCGCCAGTTCCGCCAGGGCGCGCGCGTCTCCGAAAGAACCGAAGTTGGGTAGGTAGATCCCGAATTTCATCCCTTGATATCCTCTGAAATGTTTAATTTGTTTGATTATACCTGGCAAGGCAAGCTGCAGGTTTATCCAGCTATAAGATTAGTGAGAGAGACAAAACGAACCGCCCATTTTGGCAAGGTCACTTTTGGTGGTCTGTTGATCCACTTCTAAAACCCTTTTCCTTCGATATTGAGGTGCCAGATAAAACCCTTGATCCATGATTCAAACCCGCAGAGGAAGTTCTGGCAATATGATATGGCAGGAGATGACAAATTAAATCCAGTTAAAAAACATTCAGTTGATCATGTGTCAAGTCCCCAAATTTCGAACCAGCAGACCTCAACATAATTTGGAATCACTTTTCCAATTGGTTTTTTCGATTTTTTAGGTGCAGCGGCGATGATGCCAGGTGGACACAAAGAGCAACTGACTCATAATCAGCAGGTTCGGGGTTCCTGAAAACTTACCACAGGCAAGTTCCCAGTCCGGTGCGCCATAAAACACCGTATCCGCGGTGTTTTCCTTTTTAAATTGCAATATGTGGGGGCAGCTATTAATCTGTTATTGAGCCACATTATTTCGGGTGCACCCAAGGTGAAACCTGACAAGTTCTCCAGTCGTTTACGCTGATTTTCTGGTAATTCGCTTGCTATACTGATTATGAGTGGTTGTTGGTGTTTTGTTGTGGTTTCTTTTAATGAAGTCTGTAATACGTTACTTTTAATAAAATGATGTCAATTTTAATACAGCGCATTGGAACCAATTGATGATGAAAAGCGTCTATGCTTCAAGATAGAATAGATATATCAAAAGGAGAACGTCATGAAAAGGTTGCAAATCGGTTTCTTTATCATCGCATTATTATCTTTTGGGCTTTCAGCTTGCTCACCCGGGGATGTAAAGGAAGCACCAATGGGTTTACCCACGCCCGAAGAAGGCGAAGATGTGCCTTTGGATGAAAAGGAAAGCATACCGTTGACGTTTTCCCTCAGCGAAGGAGTAGAAAACGCGGAACCCTTCGTCCCCTCGCCTTATGTGCAGGGCGACCCGCTAACGGACGAAGAACTTGCTTCTCTTCTCAACCGTCTGCCTGCCCTCGTCGCTAGTGCCTCCGATACGACCGATTTTAATTTTCCGGACGAAGTCATCCCGCCGCCGCAACCGGGGGAGACGCTCGAAGAATCTTTCCCGCCAGAAGAGGACACGGCTGCGATAGATGTAGAATACGGCGCGCTCGAAGTGTTGCGCTACTCACCTGAAGGTGAGATCCCGATTGCTCCTTTTGTGAATATCACCTTTAATCAGCCGATGGTTCCGTTAACGACCATCGAAGATTTGACTGAGATGGATGTACCGGTGCAAATCTCCCCTACTCTACCGGGGACGTGGCGTTGGCTGGGGACGAAAACGCTCAATTTTCAATTTGATTCTGAGCTAATTGACCGCTTGCCGATGGCAACGGAATATGAATTGTTCATCCCGGCGGGGATAGAATCCGCTGTAGGCGGCATTTTGGCGGAGAGCGTGCGTTTCAGTTTTAATACGCCTGCTCTGAAAATGCAACAATATTATCCCTGGGGCGAACCACAACCACTGGAGCCGCTCTTCTTTATCTCCTTTGACCAACGAATTGACCCTGCTAAAGTGTTGGAAAATATCAATGTCAAGGCGGATGGCCGCAATGTTGATATTAAACTAGCAACAGAAGACGAAATTGCAGAAGATGAAACTATCAGCAATTTAGTGGAGAATACTCAAGAAAGCCGATATTTGGTTTTTCGGACTTATGAGCCGCTCCCCGCAGATGCGGAGATTTATGTCACCGTTGAATCGGGTACGCCATCGGCGGAGGGCCCGCTTTTGACCACAGAAGCGCAAAGTTATTCTTTTTACACTTATGCGCCGCTGAAATTGACCGACCATAGTTGCGGATGGGGCGATCAGTGCCGCCCGCTGATGCCTTTGACGATAGAGTTCAATAATCCCATTGATGCGGAGAGCTTTAACGAGGGGATGCTGGAGATTTCTCCAGAGCTTCTCGGTGCATCGGTGGATGTTTATGGGAATACTGTTCAGATCACGGGGATGACAGAGGGGCGTACCACCTATAAAGTGAAGGTCAGTGGAGAGATAAAAGATATTTTTGGGCAAACGTTAGGGAGGGATGAGCAGATTCGGTTCAAGATCGGATCGGCGGAGCCTTTCCTGATCGGGCCTGATGAACGCTTTATCACTCTTGATCCTGCTGCAAGCAATCCATCCATTTCTCTGTATATTATGAATTATAAAAAGTTGGACGTGCAGATTTATGCCGTTCAGCCATCCGATTGGCAAGCTTTCCTTACTTATCTCGATGAATATCGATGGACGGATAAACCACAGGACCCGCCCGGAAAATTAATGCTCGATGAGACTCGCAGTGTAGATACGACCACTGATACGTTGAGTGAAGTCAATCTTGATCTGAGCGAGTTCATCGATGGCGACTTTGGTCATTTTGTCGTCATTGTGAAACCACACAAGGGAATTTTTAAAGAAGAAAATTATTGGGAGGCGGTGCAAGTCTGGGCACAGGTCACACAAATTGGCCTGGATGCCTTTTCTGACCATAGTGAGCTTGTCGTTTGGGCGAGCGCATTATCAGATGGCGTGCCGCTTTCTGGGGTCAAGATTGAAGATAGTTCTGCTCAAACAATCGCAGTCACTGGTAAAGAGGGCATAGCAAGATTAGACATGCCTATTGGTGGCACGCAGTACTTGCTTGCTCAGGTTGGCGATGATGTGGCGATGCTGCCGCACAATACCTATTATTCAACAGATGAAAACGGATGGACACCTCACTCAATATATGACAATATGCGCTGGTTTGTTTATGATGACCGTGCAATGTACCGCCCCGGTGAAGAAGTCCATCTTAAAGGCTGGATTCGCCAAATTGAGGGCGGACAATTTGGAGATATCGGCATCTTTGGCGACGCGCTGACGGGTGTGAATTATTCTCTGATTGGCGCACAGGGAAATGAATTAGCAATAGGGCGTGCAGATGTCAATGTACTGGGCGGTTTCGATATAACCCTTTCTATTCCAGAAAATGTTAATTTAGGGTATGCCCAATTAAACCTTCAGGCGCAAAATGCTTTTGGGAATGTGGAAAACAGCAGTTACACGCACTCCTTTCAGATTCAAGAATTCCGCCGGCCGGAGTTTGAGGTTTCGGCTCGCAACGAGACCGAAGCGCCTTATTTTATGGGTGATCATGCAATTTTTGCCGTTGAAGCGATGTATTACGCCGGTGGTGCGCTGACGAATGCTGAAACGAATTGGTGGGTGAGCGCGAACGAGACCAATTATTCACCGCCAAATTGGGATAAATTTACGTTTGGTTTTTGGACTCCGTGGTGGTTTTTCGTTGATGAGGACTATGAAGAGCCCCAAAGCGAGAGTTATGCCGGCGTGACCGATTCGACTGGCACGCATTTCCTCCGCATCGATTTTGCTGGAGAAGCCAGTCGCCCAACCAGCATTACCGCCGAAGCGACCGTGATGGATCTCAACCACCAGGCGTGGACGAGTGGTACGAGTCTCTTATTGCATCCCGCCGATGTGTATGTCGGTTTACGTTCTGAGCGTTATTTCGTTGAGCGCGGCGAGCCCATGGATATCGAACTGATCGTTACTGATCTTGACGGCAACGCCATCGCCGACCGATCGGTCACGGTTGTGGCATCTCGCATCCAGTGGAAATCGCAGGGGGGCTGGCACGAAGAATTCCTTGACCCGCAAACCTGCGAAATCACTTCCACACTGGATCCACTCACCTGCACCTTCGATACCTTCATTGGCGGGCGTTATCGCATCACCGCCATCGTTACCGACTCGCAGGGCAGGCAAAACGAGAGCCGTATCACGCGCTGGGTCAGCGGCGGACAGCATCCGCCCTCCCGCGAAGTGGAAGAAGAAGAAATCACACTCATCCCCGATAAAGATGAGTACCAACCCGGCGATGTGGCAGAAATTCTCGTCCAAACGCCTTTCACCCCCGCCGAAATTTTACTCACAGTTTCCCGCAGCGGAATTCTATACACCGAACGACATTTAATTGAAGAGGGGACGCTGACTCTGTCCGTGCCAATAAGCGATGAGCAGATTCCCAACATCCACCTGCAAGTGGACGCGGTTGGCGCTGCGCCGCGCGTGGACGATGCAGGTGCTTCCGTTGTGGACGTGCCTGCTCGCCCTGCTTACGCCAGCGGTCAACTTAACCTGAGCATCCCACCATTAACCCGCACCCTAGTTGTGGATGCTACCCTTGCAGACGACGAGATTGAACCCGGCGGCAAAACCACCCTGGACCTTGAACTAAAAGATTCAGCAGGAAACTCAGTCGCAAATGCAGAGTTAGCGGTTGTGGTGGTCGATGAATCCATTTTAGCCCTCACCAATTACCAACTTGCTGATCCAATTTCTACTTTCTACTCCCAACGCTCTTCCGATTTGAGTAGCGTTTACGGACGAGCGAGCATTGTGCTCACGAATCCGCTCGCATTAGCAGAAGATGCGCGCGGAGATGAGCTGCAAGTATTAGCAACTCCATCTAATGATGCCTTCAAAATGGATGGTGAAGGCGCGGTAATGGAAGAAGCGATGGGAATGCCTCCCGCAGCCCCAATGGCTGAAAGGGAAGCAGATGGTATGGGCGGTGGCGCGGCAGATGCGCCACAAATTGCAGTACGCAGCAATTTCAATCCCCTCGCTACCTTTGAAGCCGAAGTGCATACAGACACAAATGGCAAAGCAAGCGTTCAAATTGAAGTTCCTGATAATTTGACGCGATATCGTGTGACGGTCGCTGCGGTGGATGCTGGAGGCAAGCAATTTGGTAAAAAAGAGACCAATCTCACCGCCCGATTGCCGCTGATGGTACGCCCCTCTGCACCGCGCTTCTTGAACTTTGGCGATAAATTTGAATTCCCCATTCTGATCCAAAACCAGACAAACGAGCCAATCGAAGTAGACGTTGCGCTACAGGCAACAAATATTACACTTCCCAAAGGTGCAGGGCAACGCGTGACTGTCCCCGCCAACGATAGAGTTGAAGTGCGCTTCTCCGCAGAGACCGAAATGGCGGGGATCGCCCAATTCCAGATTGGGGCGGTATCTGGTTCTTATACCGATGCGGCGACTCTTGAACTTCCCGTCTACACACCAGCAACCTCAGAAGCCTTCGCCACTTATGGCGTGGTCGATTCGGGCGCAATCGCTCAACCCATCGCCAAACCGAGCGATGTTTACGCTCAATTTGGCGGGCTGGAAATCCAAACATCGTCTACAACCTTGCAGACGCTCACAGACGCAGTGATGTATCTCGCCAAATATCCCTATGCCTGCACGGAGCAACTCAGCTCTCGCATTTTGGGCATCGCGGCGCTGAAGGATGTATTAACCGCGTTCCAAGCCGAGGGGCTGCCATCCGCTGATGAAATGGTGGCAAGCGTAAATCAAGATGTGACCCGCCTGCAAGGCATCCAAAATTATGATGGTGGTTTCCCTTATTGGCGGCGCGGGCAGGATTCCATCCCGTTTAATACCATCCACGTTGCTCATGCTTTGCAACGTGCGAAGGAGAAGGGCTTCGATATCCCCGCCGAAATGCAGGAAAATCTGCGCTATTATCTGACCGATATTGAAAGCCATTACCCCTATTGGTACAGCGAAACTACCCGCCGCGTGCTGAGTTCGTATGCCCTGTATGTGCGCGATTTGATGGGCGATAACGACGCTGCAAAAGCCCTTGCACTGCTCGAAGATGCCCCGCTCGAAGAACTTTCTTTCGAGGCAATTGGTTGGCTCTGGCAGGTGCTGATGGATGACCCGAACGCCACCGCCGAGTTAGCTGAAATTCGACTTAATATCAATAATCACGTTGTGGAGACGGCAGGGGAGGCGAATTTTACAACCAGCTACGATGACCAAACTTACCTGATTCTTTCATCGGATAGAAGAGCGGACGCGATCTTGTTGGACGCATTGGTTGCCGACGATCCGAAGAGCGATCTGATCCCAAAATTGGTCAACGGCTTGTTGGCGCATCGGACGCGGGGACGCTGGGGCAGCACCCAAGAGAACGTTTTCGTGCTTTTGGCAATGGATCGTTATTTCAACACCTACGAATCGCAGACTCCCGATTTTGTAGCGCGGATTTGGCTGGGAGAGACCTTCGCGGGCGAACACGCCTACGAAGGCTACTCCACCGAACGCCACGAGACGAATATCCCGATGACCTACCTCGTGGATGGGGATGATTTGCTAGATTTGACCCTCAGTAAAGAGGGCGTTGGCAGACTATATTATCGCTTGGGCATAAAATATGCCCCCACAGACCTAAATCTCGACCCGCTGGATATGGGGTTTGTCGTCACCCGTGAATACGAAGGTGCGGACGACCCTGAAGACGTCAGGCAGGATGAAGATGGTGTTTGGTATATCAAAGCAGGCACAAGAGTACGCGTCAAAATCAAAATGGTGGCAGATAATAGGCGCTACCATGTCGCATTGGTCGACCCACTCCCTGCCGGGCTGGAAATTATCAATCCTGATTTGGCAGTTTCCAGTACCCCGCCCGATGAGAATCCCAATCCCTTCGAAATGCGCTACGGTTGGTGGTGGTGGCGCACGTGGTACGAACATCAAAATCTACGCGACGAACGCGCCGAGGCATTTACTTCATTGCTCTGGGATGGGGTTTATGATTATTCTTATATCGCCCGTGCGACTACGCCGGGCACCTTCATCGCTCCACCCGTGAAGGCAGAAGAGATGTACTCGCCCGAAGTCTTTGGGAGGAGCGGGAGTGATTGGGTGGTGGTGGAGTAGAAAGGAATGAATTGAAATGAAGAGAACCTCGCAA